>Ga0172382_10001119_pt1 | contig 48688 bp, 68 predicted proteins | sample Leawel138RmetaG_FD_122245 | JGI IMG/M metagenome (GOLD analysis project Ga0172382, IMG submission 122245) | Leachate microbial communities from a municipal landfill in Southern Ontario, Canada - Leachate well 138R metaG | ecosystem: Engineered > Solid waste > Landfill > Unclassified | place... | reverse complement strand
CGGGGCAAATCTGAGCGGGGCGAACCTGAGCGGGGCGAACCTGAGCTGGGCGAACCCGAGCTGGGCGAACCTGAGCGGGGCAAATCTGAGCGGGGCGAACCTGAGCGGGGCAAATCTGAGCGGGGCGAACCTGAGCGGGGCGAAAAAACTTGTCAAAATTATGGGCGTTGAGCCGGGAAACACCTACTGGAAACGTTTTGAGACCGGCCTAAACAATAATGGCTATCAATACCATGTCGGCCTAAATGTCCTCCGTGATGATGAAAAATATGCCGATGATGAGCGGGTTGTTTGCGGCTATCCGGGGTTCCACTTCGCCAGCCGGAGCTGGTGCGAGGTCAACTATCCGACCAGGCCATTGGAGGCGCGAATCCGTATCCCGCTGGATGCAATAATCTGCGAGCCGTGGGCGACGGATGGCAAGGCATCGGCAGACAAGATTGAGATATTGCAGGTGTTCGATGTCAAGACGGGCGAGGACGTGACGGAGAAATACCGATGAGAGACCGCTACTGGATGATCGGGAATGCCGTTGATACCATCCTGGAATCGCGTGGCAGAGAGAGGGCTTTGGAGAGAATAGACGAGGCACAGGACAATCTCGCCTATCTGCAAGCAAGGCGGCAATACCACATGACGTATGACAAGGCCGATGCTCTGGAGTCGGAGATAAACGATGCACAAAGGGAACTGGATCGGGCGAAACAGGCGCTTGTTGAGGATTATGGGGAGGTGGGGCCATGAGCATCAAGTATAGGATCATCAGGGGGGTGATAGCGTGGATCAATCGGGTTGATCCCTACATCCTGCGGGAGCTGGTAGTGCCGGAGGGGGCGCACATCCACCGGAACCCTAAGAAGAGGAAGGCGAAAGCAGAAAGGCAAGAAAATGAACGAGGGTCCGCAGTGGCTTGAAGAGCGACGGAAAGGGATCGGCGGGAGTGACATTGCCGCCGTCATGGGGCTGTCACCGTGGAAGACGGCATATCAGGTTTACCAGGAAAAAAGGAAGGAGGTTGCGAATTGGGAAGGGAATGAAGCTACAGACTGGGGCAAGCGCATGGAGCCTGCAATCCGCCAATGGTATTCCGATCAGACAGGCCGCCCCGTGCGAGTCCCGGATAAGATCATCACGCATTCAAGGTATCCCTTCATGCTGGCGTCGTTGGACGGCTTTACGGACGATCCTCTCCGGGGGCTGGAGATCAAGACGGCCCGCAGCGTGAAGGGATGGGGCGAACCAGGAACAAACGAGATCCCCGATTACTACATCCTCCAGGTTCAGCATTATATGACGGTGACGGCGTTCCCGGTGTTCGACGTTGCGGTATCCATCGGCGGCGGCTCCCCCGTCCTCTATGAGGTTCCCGAAGATCGGGAATTACAGGAGATGATCATTGAGGCTTGCGCCGCGTTTTGGCAAAGGGTGGTGGATGGCAATCCACCGGACGCGGTTTCATTCGCCGATGCGGTTGCAAGGTTCGGCAAGAGTACTGCGAAAGGTGCGGTTATCGCCTCTCCAGGCGTTTGCTTGGATGTGGCCGACCTGCGAGCCGTCCGGGATGAAAAAACCGCCCTGGAGGCCAAGGAAGAAGAAATCAAGGGGCGTTTGATCGCCGTCCTGGGGGATGCCGGAGATACTCTTGTTGATGCAGGAGGCGAAACGCTGCTTACCTACCGCCTTGCAAACGGGAGGAAGACGTTCGATGCCAAGGCATTCGAGAAGGATCACCCGGACATCTATCAAAAGTATGTCAAACAATCCGAACCGGCAAGACGGTTCCTTTTGAAATAAGGAGGAAGATCATGGAAGCACCCGCAATTTACAATGACGCGCCGATAGCTACAAGGCCGAATGGGAATCAGGCAATGGTAGCAGTGGAACAGGAAAGGGCTATGGCCGAGGTTCAGGGCGCCATTGTCCTGGCAAAGAGGTTTCCCCGGAATCAGATCGAGGCTATGGATCGGATCGCCGTGGCGTGTCAGCGTCCGGGGTTGGCAGAGCAAGCCCTTTATTCCTATGCTCGGGGCGGAACGGAGATTACCGGGCCGTCCATCCGGCTGGCCGAAGCCATAGCGCAGAACTGGCAGAACCTTCAATTCGGAATCCGGGAGCTGGAGCAGCGCAACGGGGAAAGCACCGTTGAAGCGTTCGCCTGGGATGTTGAGAACAACACCCGGCACGTCAAAACCTTCCAGGTAAAGCACGAGCGCTATACCAAAAAGGGCAGCTACCGCCTCGAAGATCCCCGAGACATCTACGAGATGACGGCAAATCAGGGGGCGCGAAGGTTAAGAGCTGCGATCCTGGCAATCATCCCCGGCGATGTCGTGGAATCCGCCGTCGCGCAGTGCGAAGCCACACTCAAGGCCAAGGCCGACACATCCCCCGAAGCCCTCAAAAAGCTGGTGGATGCGTTTGGGAGGTTCGGGATCACGAAGGATCAGATTGAAAAGAGGATTCAGCGGCGTCTCGATACGATCACCCCGGCCCAGCTTGTCAATCTCCGCAAAATCTACAACAGTCTGAAAGACGGGATGAGCGCCGTTCCCGACTGGTTTGATGTTGATCCGGTATCAGTGGACAAGGGATCGGAAGCCCTCAAGAACAAGCTGAAAGGCAAAAAGAAAGAAGAGGAGCCACCCAAAGAGGAAGAGCCGAAACCGGGAGAGCTTGTCGCATGTCCCGACAAGTCGGCAATGGTTCCCGAAAGCGAATGTGTCGGATGTAAAAAGCGGGAAGGATGCCCGGCGCATGAATAAGAATAAGGCCAAGCCACCAGACGCAAACCGCCCCACGATGCGCCGGGGGAAGTGTCCCAGGTGGCCGGAGGATTGGATTTTCAAGGACTACTGCGAGAAGTGCGGGAGGTGCAAACATGGTGCAGAGATATAGACCAGACTCAGATGAGCAAGGGCGTTCCTTCGAGATGATCCCGGACGATGGCGGGGACTATGTGGCGTATGAGGATTACGATGACTTGTTGTTGGAGAAGGAGAGGAGGAGGTATGAACGAGATTAAAGATCAGGAACCTTTCCGTGTATCTTTTCGGGACATGACAGTTTTTACCCCTGGATTGGGGGATTGTTTTCGCGCTTGCGTTGCCACCATCTTCGATTTTCCCATCGAGGATATGCCAAACTTTTGGGAGCAAACGCAAGATCCTCACGAGTTCTGGATGCTCGTTGATGTGTGGGTGAGGGGCCATCTTCATCATACATGTCTAACATTCTCCCTATCTCCAGAACACACCTACATGCTCGCGGATGTGGTGTGTATTGCAACCGGCAATACGAAGCGCACTACCGAGGAACACTGTGTAGTCTGGAAAAACGGTATCGTGCATGACCCACATCCATCAAGAAAAGGGATAAGAAAACCAGAAGTATTCACCATCTTTATCCCCGTAAAAGGAGCGCCACATGTGTAGCGAACAACCAGGAGCACTGCAACAATATGAATCGTGGAAGAAATTCCCAAAGACATACCGAAAACCGACCGACGAAGATGGGAGATGTATCAATTCGTAGGTTTAATGATCGCCAGACTATATCAAAAATATGACGAGGGATGGCAAGGGTGGGAAAGCATTGAAACAGAAGATTACGTCCGCAGGGCAACGAAAAACCTCGAAAAAGGCGATTATGTGGATGCGGCAAACCTTTGTATGCTGGCATATTACGCAAGATCAACCTACTTGAAGGAGGGTAGCTATGAGGAGGGATGATAAATGGATTTTACGAATCAAAGAGCTGGAAGCGGAAAACAAGCTGTTAACGGAGGAAATTGAAAGAATCAAAGATTCGATGTCTTGGACGGAATCGAAAGCACTTGATCGTGTTTATGAACTTGAGACTGAGAACAAGAAGATAAGAGAGGATCACTCAATGCTTCTTGCAAGATTTGATGCTGACGCGATGCTTATTTCTAATCTTGCAGCCAAGAACAAGCGGCTTGAGGCATGGATAGATGATCTCCAGTCAGAAATGTACATCAACTGTGTCTATTGCGGTCATCGTTACGGACCAAACAAGGGGGACCATCTTGTCACAATGCGTAAGACTTTAGAGAAGCATATCGAAGAATGCCCCAAACATCCTCTTTCTATGGCAAGAAATCGGATCATGGAGCTGGAAGCCGAGAACAGGTGGTTGAGAGAGCAATACAATTCCCTCATTTTTGAGGTTTCCTATAAGTTTCCCGGAGAGTCAAGACATGATACCGCCAAACGATACATAAGGGAGCGAGAAGAATATGGAATAGAAATTGGCACTAAGCAAGCCCTGGGGGAGGCAAGCGATGAATGAGGATAAATTACAATGGGAGTGGATACAAGATGGGTATCTACGTCGATGCAAAGTTCCCTGGGGATGGCTTGTCCAGAGTTTTGAAAATGTATTTCATCCATCAAAAGTGGAATATCCTGACCAATTTGGAACTGGATTCGACTACCGAATTGCTTTGACATTCGTATTTGATCCCTTCCATTGGTGGAAAATTTCAAATGAGAAGGAGGCCAACCATGAATGACATCGTAGAGAACGCCCTCTACGCCGAGATCGACCGCCTCCGGGCGCGGGTGGCGGAGTTGGAAGCCGAGAACAAGCGGCTGCGTGAGGCACTCGATGGCATCACTACAGTTGCGAAAATAATCTGTAACGAATTCCCCCTGGGGACTGCATCGTTATATGGATGGGTGCTCATTGGAGAGGAAGCCCTCAAGGAGGAGCCATGAATGGCGATGTCATAATAAAAGTCTCCGTACAGTTACCATGGGCGGCAGATGTAAAAGAATACAGATATGGGATATCCCGAAGGGAAGCGATGGATTCTTTGGCACCACTGCCAAGGAACAGAAGTATTGACCCATATGAATTATTCGAGGCGCAGCGACAATATGAAAGAAGAGCATCGCTTATAAAGTCAGTCGCTCAACATATTGCTAATGCAGTGATGCATGCTTGCGAACGGAAGGAGGCCGATCATGAATAGAGAATACGGCTACTCGCAGCAGACTGTGGACGCCCTGACCGTAGAAAGGGACAAGCTGGAGGCCGAGAACGCTGCCCTCAAGGAATACCGAACGGCTGAAGCACGACGAAGAGCCGAGCTTTACGCCGCGAAGGTGGACGAAAACCACTGTCTCAAGAAAGAGAACGAAGCGGTGAGGGCTGACCTTACTCACTGGAAATCCGCCTGGGATACCGAGAACGGGGCGGTTAAGAAGCTGGAGAGGGAGCTTGACGAGGCGATGCGGGTAATCGAGAGGCTAAAAGATGATGCTGAATGGGCTATTCAAACTGAAATCGGCAGACAACATGGGTGTAAGGTTAGCATAATGGAACACCTTGAATCTATAATGAACAGGGCCAAGGCCACGCTGTCCGGGAAGGAGGGGAAAGATGAGAAAGTGTAAGTGTGAATTTTGGGACAGGGAGTTAAAACAGCATATAAAAGTAGAGGGTCTATTCCATCAGTGGGCCGCTGCCTATGAAGAGTTCGAAAGTGGTCCAGGTAACTATACAGTAGCCCTAGTAGAACTACCGGGAGGAAGGATTGTTGAATCATTACCCACCGATATTAAGTTTCTGGAGGCTAATCCATGACCGCTGAATACATCCGCCTGTGCAGCGAGAAAAAAGGACTGTCTGCCTTAGAGGATTGCGAAGAGGCCATAAAGGAAACCCGCCAAGAATTAGATCGGGAGGTGTAGGGATGCAGGAAGTTCGATTGAATCTTTACCAGTGCAATAGAGAGTTTCAAATCGAAATAGGCGGCGGCGGATTTGGCTATCGCCTCCTTGGGCCAAAGTTTGACGGAAGTTCGCGGCTCATAAAAAGCGTCATTCTGTCGGATCGTGACAAGGAAGAAATCATCGGCTATGTCAAGCCCGACGCCAGGGCCATCGAGGAGGAGCTTGCGGACTACAAGGCGGCAAATGCGTCAATCCGTGAGGAATTACGGTGCCGTATCAAGGAGCGGGACAAGCTGGCCGCCGAGAACAAGCGGCTTGCTGCCCTTAATGACATGTTCCCGCAGGAAATAGCGCGGCTGGAGGACAGGGTGTCAGCGGAGTATGAGGCCGAACGCGCGGATGATAGGGCAAAAATTGAAGAGTTGAAGAAAGAGAACAGGCGGCTGAGGGAACTGGTGGACGGTGCTACGGTGGCAGTTGAGCTGTTTAAGGATACTGCGCCAGCGCAAAAGAAGTGGCGGGAAGAGTGGTTAAATAAGGCGAGAGAAGCCCTGAAGGAGGCCAGCCATGATTAATCTGCCCCTCTGCCGTTGCGGATGGCCGTTGCACGATGGGGAGTGTGCTGTCTGCCGGGTTAGAAAATCGGAAAGACTGCCGGAACACGCTAAGTGCGGGAACTGTGAGCATTGGAATGGTGGGCGATGCTGCCTGATGGGGTCACATGGAGTATGCACGGAGTGGAAAGAGGCAAGATATGGATGACATCAACAAGAGGTTGTGCGAGCTGCTGGGCTGTGATGTTCCAAGTCCAAAAGATACATGCCCACTGTGTGGCAAGACAAATACTGACGGCAAGTTTATCGACGGAGCAGATTTCTTTACAGAGAGGGGCCGCATAGATTTGCTGAAAAGGATGAGGAAGAGCGGGGTTTGGTGGAAGTTCCTTGAAGTAATCGGCAGCGATAGGAGGTGGTGCGAAGAGCTTGCGGGGGATCAAAAGATAGACATGATCTGTATTGACTATATCCTTGACGACACGGGCTCCCTTGCGCGGGCTGTATTGGAGTTTTTGGAGGGGAAGGCTTGACATTCGCCGTTGCACATAAACGCTGGCTCACCCTTAAACAGGCCGCCGCCTATACCACACATCTACATCCGGCCTTTCGATCCCCACAACCTGCTCGTAGGTCGCATTGACCGGGAGCCTGTGGAAGTATCGGGGAGCGACCCACACCACGGCGGTCTTGATTATCCGTCTTACCAGATCCCATACCGTGTTAATTAGGCCGCCTTCCTGAAGATCGAAGAATCGCTGAAATTCCAAGTAAATTAAGGCACATTGAGTTTTGGATACCACAGGCACCGAATTATAGCGGCTGAAATAGTCGTGTATCGCCCCCGATTCGTTGTTCGTTCCCTTGACGATAGGCACAGATTCAAGGTCACAGATAAAGCCAACGGGTATTTCAAACCATGCCTTGATTGTTTCGGAATACCCGCGTAGAGGCTTCAAGAATTTAACCCGTTTAGGATCGCCTGAGAAATACTCCACGCATAGCGTCCCGATGACCTGCGTTGCCATTACGCCGCCTTTTCGGTGTCCTCTTCCTTCTCCATTATCAACTGGATGATCTCGATAATGGCCTTAATTTTCGCGCTGTCCACTCCTGCGATCAGCCCGCTTGCCAACACGATTTGCAGGATTTTCAGGATTTTCTCTAAGCTCATTCTAATACCGTCCTTTCCATTCAAAGCTGTAATGGTTCAAGTCATCTTCTATCCGTGGCGAGCCTCCAAGCGCGTCCCATGCATCGTGCATCCTCTGGTGTGCTTTCATGTCCTGTTCCTTTGCGCCCTTCCGGTAGATGAACAGGTCAGCGGCCAGCTTCAAATAGTGGTTGCTGTCCTTGCGGTGGCCTCCGTCCTTGTCGCTGTCGAACACATCTCCCATGCGTATCCGTATCCCCTGCGACTTCGCCCAGACGAGAAGATCACCCAACGCCCATGAAAATTCTTCCTGTCTTTCACCGAGGGTCACTTAAACACCATCCCCACTATCCCGCCGATAATTAACACAATGAAACACCATATCACTTTGATAGCCCTTGCGTGAGATCGGGTGTTATCGCATAGCCCGGCATTGCCATTGCCAAAGAGAATTTTTCCATGTGTTTGTAGCGTTTCGTGATTCGAGAATGCAATCCGCAGTAACAGCGTCAATTTTTCATCCGCTGATTTTTGCTCAATATCTTCCATCTCATAGGCAATCTTGATTGTCGGCTCCATTCATTTATCCTCTCACGCTTTTATAGATCCTTCCGTAACCGCCGCTTTTCTGACTCCACTTCCCGCCGCCTAACCACATATCCCCGGTATCCTCATCGTAATAAGCGCAATAGAGATGGGGGCAGCTCCAGGGCCCGTTGATCTGATACCACTTGCTCCCGTCCTTCGTCGCCCATACCTCCGCGCCGGATGAATGGCCGTCCCCCCGGCAGGCCAAGGCAAGCAGGGTGTCCGTCTTTGGGTCCACGATCAGCTTCGGGATTTTCTCAAATGCCGCCAAATCGAGAACGCAGGCATGGTCGGACAGGCGATAGACGCGGGCGGGTGTGGCCGATGAAACGTAGATGTCCTTTTTATAGGCACTGATCCCTAAGAATCCGGCCCCGTCAAGATTGAGATCCCATATCCGCGTCTGATCCTTCCACATGGCGGGCTTGCATCCCGGCCCGTAATCGCCGCCATACGCCCCGCAAAGATATAAATGGTTATCAAGGGTATCCATGTCCCAACGGCAATAGGAATCGCCGGCAATGAAGGTTTCCCATGATGCCCCATCAGCGGAGCGATACACGCCGCCGCTACTGCCGCCCGCCGTGACGTAGATATAATTGCCGTGGCTGTGCAGGTTGAAGAAAAGCTCCGCTTGCGCCGCCCGGAATACCTCAACCCATGTGTTCCCCTGCAACTGATATACGATGCCCCTGTCCACCGAATCCCATTTGCCATGCTCAACGGCGAGGTAGTATTTCCCGCCATGCTTGCAGATGTCGAAGATGGATTCAGCGTTGAAGGAGTCGATCTTGCTATGAGGGTATTCGTAAAGGTCGCTCTGCCTGTTGCCGTTCTGATAGCCGTATTCCCCGAACAGCATCTTGCCGTTTATTTTGCCGATTGAAAAATAGCAGGATGGGCCGTCGCAAGAAGCATCCCGGTTGAAGTCTTTTATCTCGCCTATCGGCGTCGGGTCGGGGTCGGGCGTAGGCGAAGGCGTGTCATCAATCCACAGGCTACGCGGCTCTTTCGGGCCGTTAATCACATACGTCAAGACATGATACAGCGCATCCACCCCCGCCGCCTTCACATCGGGGTTCGCGTCAAGATACTGCTTCGATGTCATCCAAGGCATATTATCTCCTCCTCAGCACCAGGGCCGAAACGACGATTGCGAGTAGCTTTTTAGGGTTCAATAGCTATCTGTTGAGCTGCCCCAGACCCAAAGATTACCATTAGTTGTGTCTTACCGGCTCCATTATCTACTGCGTATATTCTTGCTTTATTAGTAGCTCCACTCGGAGCAGTTACCTCTCCAAGCTCCATATAATCGGAGAACCATTCCGTTGCCGATCCCCAACTATTTGCGAAGCCTGTTACTACATTGCCTCCATACTTAGAATTAGTTGCAGTTCCCGAAATAGCTATTCCGTAATGAGAAACGTCTGCGTTTGTGGACACATCATATATATGATTCATTCCCACAAACACATTGTCGGGCGATCCGGAGACTTCAATACCGTGTTTTAGGCTTTCATTTGCGCTGAGGAAGTGATGAAAAACAGTATTGTTTGTTACAGATACATCGGACGAAGCCGTGCCAATTAGAATGCCTGAATATACGTTTTCATTCCCTTTGCTATTTCCGGGTAAAATGTTACCGTCAATTTTCATGGAACTTCCCGAACTGTTTATTCCGTAAAAGTGGTTCTGGATTATATAATTCCCCTGGATAACACCTCTTAAAGCAGTGGCCGCAACGGCCACCCCCGACCCGTAGTTTTCCCCGATCCAGTTATTGATAATATAGAAATTATTACAGTAAGATATGAAGATGCCTTCGTTTGTATTCGCAGTGCCATGGCCAGAGCTATCTATAATACTATTCCTTACAAACATATTGTCACAAGAATCAGTAACGGAGCCTGTAAATATGACATTTGCTCCTTCATTCCCCCAAATGTTTGCATTTTCAATGTAAATCCCCTGGCAGTATTCGCCTGCTATCACCCCTGATCCAACATTACTCTGAGACATGCCGTTAAAAACAATATCTACTGATTCCTTCCCGCTGCTTCCGGTAATAGCAAGGCCATTCCCCAGACAATTAAAAATCATAGTGTTTTGATCCACAAACGACTGCGAAACATCATTCAGAGTAATGCCAGTGAACATTGTATCAACCGCTGCGTCATTCCGACCATAAACTACCACACCACAAATGCTTCCCATGCCTACATAGTTTTCGTAGATAGCAGAACCGGCAGTGGATACTGCTGTCTTTTGTAGCATCAGATTTTTGATATGGTTATAATAATAGCGCGCAGCCCCATCACCAACTTCTATAAGGTTCATGGTTGTATTGGCAGATTGAATTTTTGTGGATGCCCCTTGCCCTTCCAAGACAACGCTACTACGAGCCCAAGCAATAGGGCTGGTTAGCACATAGCTTTTAGACCCCAACAATACCCTTCCCCCCAGAGATGGAAGGGCTGCGATTGCGGCATTTATCTCTATATCATCCGCCGTTCCGTCTATTCCCCACCACTCCGGATAATTTGCATCTGTCGCACCATTCCCAAAGTCAACCTTGCCCGTCCCTGTGCAGGAGAATACCTGATACGGGCCAGCAGAGAAGGGGCCGTTGATGGTCAGCGTCTTGGCCGTGGCAACCGTGATGACTGCCCCCTTTTTGACCCTTATCCCCAATGTTACCGGGATAGAGAGGTTATTGGAAATAGACGCATTGGCGTCAATTACCAGTGTGGCGGGAGTGGTGCTGATGGTTGATACAGCCGTCGCAAGATCGGCATAGTTGCTGATGTAAACCGTTTTTACGCCGAGATTGGATAAGGATGTCGCCGCAGAAGCAACGTCCGAGAGATTGGATGCTTTCGCGAGTCGCAGATCGGTATATGTTTTGACAGCTTTTTCAGTCGGAACATTCGTGTCGGCATCCCCCACCAGCGTCCCGTCAGTCGAGATCAGAACATTGGATGTCCGAATGTCTTTATTTGAAAGATTGAAAACTGCTATCTCGCCGTCCGCGATTCCGGTTTCGTTCAATGATGTGATGTTGGTTGTTTGGGCGATTTTGGTATCCGCATAGGTTTTGACGGCCTTCTCGGTAGGGATGTTCGTGTCGGCATCCCCTACAAGGGTTCCGTCGGTAGAGATTAACACATTCGATGTGCGAATGTCTTTGTTTGTTAGATTAAAGACGGCAACCTCGCCGTCGGCAATGCCTGTTTCGTTCAGGCTCGTTATATTGGTTGTCTTGGCGATCTTCGTATCGGCATAGGTTTTGGTAGCCTTCTGCGTTGCAATCAAGGTGTCGGCGTTCCCGGCAAGCGTGCCATCAATATCAATCGCCGTGACCGCAGCGGGGGAACCTGCGTTGTTCTTGAGAGAGATTGCCTGTGTAGAAAGGGACAGGGGGCTTGTTCCGTCGATGGTGACAGCGGCGTGCTTCAGGCTCACCGCGCTATCAACATCCGTTTTAGTCGGCCCGTCGGCAAGCCCGGTAGCCGCGTCAACATTGTAGGGGATTACCCCGTCGGATAGTCCGCTGAGTTTTACCGTAACAAATTCCGGGGAGTCGGTCGGTTCGAACCCGTGGATATTACCTGACTTGTGCGTACCATCATTTTCATGCTCGACCAGCATCAGCCGGTTTAGGGTATCCTGTTTGGTCGGATGTCCCGCCCCTATCATTTCTTCCGAGCATTGTATTCTTTGATCCGCCATGATTTACCCTCGTCTAATTATCCTCGATCCTGCCACACCTTCACATAATCCACGGTGATGAACCGCTGGATTGCCCCTCCCGCAAGGTTCTGGACAACCAAGTAAACCCCCATTGCCGTCGCCGCCTTCACGGTTCCGGTGATTGAAGCCGCCGCCTTTACGTCAGGGTTCGCATCCAAGTATTGCTGTCCGGTCATCCAAGGCATAAGCTAATTCCCCTTCAACCCCCACCCGAACATGCTCATCCAAATCTTCGGCTTGTGATACTGATTCGGCTGAAATCCCGTATCCCCCGCGCAAGTGATGACATCGGGATAATCAACACACAGCCATCTCCATGCCCCGTCAAGATACGCTTGCGCCCGAGCATGATCTGTCGTCCCCCAATAGCCGCGAGCTACCCTGACAGGATTCTGCTCCCCCATCACGCTGATTGCATACGTCGCCTCGTGCCTACATACGCCCGTGACTGTATAGCTCTGACAGCCTTCAAGTATCCATACCGTCAGCACCGCCCCGGCGATGGCGAAACAGATTATGGAGGCGCGTAAATAGGGGTTCATGGCGCACCCTTCGCTTTTGCCGCGCGAAAGCCGATGACGCTGGCCGCGTTCAACGGGCCGTTGGCCAAGTTGAGAAAGAACACCCCGGCGATCGACGTGAGGCTGAAGTAGCCGCCGCGGATCGCGGCCCGCAGGAAGGTCTTGCTGTGATAATACCCATCGTTGCCGTAGGCCGCCGCGCCCGACACGTCCGCCGTCGCGGGCAACGCAAAGGCTTTAAGGTCGGCATCAGCATCCCGAAGTGTCAGGATCTTGTGCCCGGAAGTCATCCCGGCGGTGATGTCGGTGGCAACCAACTTGAAGATTACGAATGTAGCAGTCCCGTTGCCAGGAGCATCTCCGTTGGTGAGCACGAGCGTCGTTGCCGTCGTGTCGGTAACGGCATAGAGCGCACCAGCGCCGCTGGCGGCTTCGGCAATATACACAAAACAGTTTGTGTTAAACTCATCAACCGTCCAATCCTTCAGCCAGTTGACGCCGGCACCATCGACGGTCAAGGTTGGAGATGCGCCACCGGACCCGCTAATCGTCCCTCGCCCATACGGCGATCCGGTGTAGGTGGTATCGAGATTCGCCGGGACATACGGATACCCATCCGTGGACATCATCATCAAGACCCACTGGTTCACCAAGCCTTGCAGATCATAGACGCCGGAGGCCAGATGGTTGTGCGCCCAGGTTATAGGCCCTGTTCCCGGAAGCGCGCGGTTGTAGGATGCGTTCTCGGCCTTCAGATGTTTGTCGAGTTGCGCTGTCTCGGTCGTGTACGTTACGTCGGACGGCGGGTCTGTGTTGGCGTTTCCTCCATGCGGCTGTGTGTCGAGTTTCTTGCTCAGAAACGCAAGACTCGCCCACTCAAATGCACTTATTAGATGCCAGCCCTTACCCTTATTCGCACAGGCGATCATGGCCTGTGGAAACTGGATGTAGTCCCACACAGGGACGCCCCGCTTACTCACCGGGACAACTGATCCGGTCGCACCGTTATGCGCTACATCATACCAAGCATCCCCCGCCTCGTTTCTTGCTGACGGTTGGGAGTTGATGAACTTGGAGACATAGAACCCGCCGAAAGTGACGCCTGCCACATCGTCAGTCGTGAACTGCGGGATATAAACAGACTCATCCTCGCCATCACCTCTTGCCGCCCTCACGATTACTTGGTAGCTGGCCTCATTGTAGGTAAAGCTCGCATCCTTATACGCGAAGTTTTCCGTCGCCCCGCCCTTTGCCGAGACGATCAGTACGCCGTCCGTGCTTCCCCACGTTACGGCCTGAACCTTGTTATTCGCATCGCAGGTTTCAGTCCCGGCAGAAGTGAAATACTCGCCCACTTCAAGCCCTGACCCGAAGTGATCTAATTCGGTTGCCGTGATTTTATAGAGCGTGAGAGCTGTCAGCGTGCCAGAGTTGATTTCCGCCCCCAAATCCTCCCCATCTCCCGCCCCCGCGAGATAGCCCCGGAGCATCCTGCCCGAAGCATCGTAAATCTCGACGAGGTGGCTGCCGTCGGCATAGGGCACGAGGGCCGCGCAGGCATCGATGAACGCCGTGCCGTCAACGGAGGAGATGCGGAGGGCGCTTATCGTGCCGCGATATGCTACTTTCTGAGGTAGTAAGATCATGTTAGCCCTCCACAGCCCACGGGCCCGCAACGGTGTAAACGTGCCAAGTCCATGCCGCCGCCCCTGTCTGAAGGGCGATAAACTGCAAAGCCGCGCCTACGGTTGCGTTGGCTATCCCGATATACTTCCCCGCCCCCTGCGCTACGCCGTCCCAGACGAATATCTCCGACCCGGTAGGATCGAGGCGGTAATACTTAGCAACAGCGGTGCTCAGGGCAACAATGAAGTTCCCGCCTGCAAAGGCCGTAGGGACGGTGACGGTACAATCAAGAGACTGATTGTAATTTGAGATTAACCCTCCGCTGCATTGATTGGCTGTAAGGGTGGCGTCAGCGGTAACTATTTCTGCGTCTTCATCCAACAGGGAGCGGAGGGTTCCTGCCGTAGTCGCACCGATGGCCGCCCCGTCTATCGTGCCGCCGTCAATGTCGGGCGAATTGATGTCCTGCGAAGTGCTGCTGTTCGGGTCTTTCCCGATGTTTCCGTCAGTTCCGATTGCCATGATGTTATAACCTCCTTATGTAAGCCGACGGCCAAACAGATATGCCCTCATTGTGGTCTGATCGGCGGCATTCGTACGCACCCGCAATCTTGCGTAGGGCAAAAGCACCTCGATGGAATCCGCCTTTGCCGTCGCCGCCGTCACGGTGATCGTCGTGGTATAATCCGTATTCACTCTGTCGGCAGACTGATCGACATAGGCATAGGCGTTCCCGCTGGTGTTGATTGTCGAAAGCAAGTGGCTAAACTGGTCCACCTCTTTCCATTCGCCCTGCCATTCTTGGTTGACGGTAGCCGTCACGCCGCTTTCGCCTGTGCCAATGGCTTCCTCCACCGTCACTTCATTCGCCGCAACGGTGGCAAGCGTCTTTGTTCCGTTGCTGTCGGCGTTGGAAAATCCGGCAAAAACAACCTTTTCCCGGGCAGTCAGCCCGCTCCCGATCCCCGTCGCCGCGTATTTCTTTGTCGCCTGCGTGGTCGTGATAGAGCCAGTGAAATACTGCAAAAGCTCAGTGGTCGAATCCAGTTTGATCAAAATATGGTCTTTCATTTCGTATCTCCTTTTTGGCTTTAGCCGTGAAATGTGAACAGGTTGCTCCGTTCCATAAAGCCGGTGTTGCCGTCGCTGGCGGCACTCGTTCCGCCGTCCCCGTAAGCCTTCACCGTGTAGGTATAGACAATTCCTGCAACCGCATCCTCATCGTCATAGGATGTAGAAGCCGTGTCCTCTATTTCCTCCCCGTCTCGGTAAACGTAGTAACCCGTAACCGGCCCGCCACCAGATCCGGCAGACCAACTGATCGCAACCTTATCCATGTAAGTTCCGTCGGAAGCCGTTACTCCGGTAGGCGTTGAGGGTGGAGCCGTGTAGTCCACGATGACCCATATATCCGTCATCGTAAATTCCGTTCCCGCATTTATGGTAGCGGAATAACCTGCCTCGATTGCGTTGATCTTCTCCCAAGTCCACGACACAGAAGGAACCCATGTGTTCGTGTTGTAACCCACTGCGATGTCTGACCATATCGTATAGGCCGTAAGGCTTTCGAGGGACTCGGAATCCAATTCAAACCTTGCCGTGCCTTGATTGGACCTTGCGCCCCGGTAATAAAATGTTACGCTATTGATCGTTCCGGTCTCGGAGGTTTGATCAAAGGTGAAAATTTCGCCAGTATCAACCAAGTTGCTAAACAGGTTTGTGCTGTCGCTGGCGTCGCGGACCAGTGCGTAATGGTTGGAACCGGATGAGGGAACCGCCGTGTTTGGCCCTGCATCGGTCAGAGGTCTTAATGTTACGGTCGCCATTCGTTGTTCTCCTTACGCGGGAACCGCAAAGTTCTTTGAAAAATCGCCGTAATACGTTGTTCCTGTGTATAGCAGGGTTACAATGTCGATGGAGTTCCCGTCCGTGCTCAACGTCGGGGCAAGCCCGCCGGACCAGTAGATCGTCGGCCATGTCTCGATGGTCCGGTTGCCCGTTTCATCCTGGATGAGTATGATTCGATACACCTGCCCGGAAATGGGATGGGAGAATGTCACCGTCCTGTTCTCACCCGCAAGCGTGACATATTGGGTCGTGCCGTTGGTCCAATCCACAGCAATCGTCGCGCCGTCCGAGAGTCCATAAGCCGATGCGCCCATGATTTTGGGGGATTTGAGAACAGAAAATTCCGACCCGTAGATAATGATATTTTTGCCGGATGCGGATGTTGCAAAGGTATAATCCGGCGTATCGCCCGTATCGTATTCAAACTCCACCTTCGCCACGGCGACGCAAAAGTCGGTTCCTGTTCGGGTATAAGTGCTGCTGTCCTCTAAAAGCATATAGCCGCTTGCCGTTTCCGTTTCCCCCGTCGGACAAAGCGTCAAATCCCCCACATTGCTCAACCCCCACACAATGCACTCATCCGAAGCTGACCAGATCGCATAAACGAAGGCGGGATAACTGGACCCGTTCGCGCTCGCATACCCCCAATAGCCCGTGGCATCCGCAAGCGTGAATGCCGCTTCCCCGCTTAACTCAGCCTGATCCCTGGTCCGCATTGTGTATCCTGTCCCGTTCGGGATATGCACCTTGATCGGCGTGTTTGCCGTCGGCGCAACGCCCGTGGACGACTCGAATATCTCAAGGCAGTTTACACTCGTCGTGTTGCGGATCACCTTCAGGCCGCTGACCAGCAGGGACACGGAATCATCCGGCCATGTCGGAAACCAGGCCCTCATGTCCGTATAAGTTGTCTGCTCCCCGTCGGCGCATACGATGATCCACAGCGGGATTCTTTCGGACGTGAACGACGTTGCGGAGGCATACACACTGCCGTCCGCCGCGACTTCAACGTAATTCGTCGCATCATCCGTGAGCGTAACCGTGCCGTCCTCTACTGTCGTCACTTCGTTATCCGTTCGGATATTGCCGCCGTAATAACCCCATGTCAGACCCGTTGTCGTGGATGCTTTCGTGCTGAATATCTGCGCCATCGTCCTCGCGCTGGATACATTCGTATAGATTTCGGCAAGCGCATCCTCCACGTTCGTTGCAGCCATATTGTCGGCGGAATCGTAAACGCCGATCAGCGACGCGCCCTTGCCGGATGTTGCCGCCGCGTAGTCCGTCGCCATGTTGTTGCATTTCTGGAACGCCGACTTGATCGTGTCCTTCGTCGCGCCTGTGAATACTATCGGGGTGATTGCCATTGCCCTGCCTCCCAAATAAAAAAGCCGGTAACCCCTTGTGGGAAAATACCGGCCTTAAATAGTGCTCAGTCTATGTCGTTCTATCTATTCCGTGGCGACCTCATCGTAGAGGACATCCGAGCCGTCGCAGTAATAATCTACGTTGTCGCAATAGAAGATTTCACAGTTCGCCAAGATGATCCGCCCAAACAACTTGTCGTAATAGGTTGTGGTCATTGCAATTTTCCCCCTGATAAAACCTCATTGTAAAACTGGATCGCCTGAATGAGCGTATCCTGATTTTCCTTATTCAACCCGTTTGTAAATATCGCCTGCTCCTGCTTGTTCAGGCCGCTTAACGGGTGCATGGCCTTCAGGGAATCAGTCATACCCTGCTTGATCTGTTCCTTTGTCCGCCCCTGCTGTGCCGCCACGGAAACATATTCCGTAAAGTATTTTGAGAATGCCTGTTTGTCTCCATATTTCATCGACAATTTCATATTGTATAGCGCATCGCCTGCCGGGGTGAGCCAAAAACCTTCGGACGTTTTGCCCAACTTTTTCAGAAAGTCATTCTTCAGGTCGAATACCGTGCGATATGCCGATTCACCGGGGTTTATCGTGTAAATGAACGTGTTCTTCAGGGATTCCTTGTAGCCGCGAGAAGGCTTCCCGGCCATTAGGATATATTCATTTTCAAGGCCGAAAGAACGTGCAATATGGAGGTATCGGTCACGGATGGTTCCCGGCTTAAAGATGTCGGGAAAAGCCGATTTACGCGACAAAAGTTCTCCCGTCAGTTTTGTGAACGGAACCCCGCCGCCGATGACCTTGTTCAGCGGGGCTTCCATCGTTTTCTTCGCCTGATCCTGTAATGCCTCTTTTATTGTCTTGTCGCCGTTCAGGTATTCCCCCACGATGCGTGGCGCATAGTCCAGCCCGAACCATGAAATAAAGTCATCCAGCGTTCCCATTCGGTTAAAGTATTGGATGTCGCCCTTTTCATCCCTTCCGAGAATAATATGGGGCTTTGTCCTTACGTCAACCGGGAGTTGCTTTTCCTCTTCGGGAAACATAGTGTTGTTATAGACGGCAAGCATGGATGCGAAGGCCGACATCTTGATTGCCAGTGATCCTATTTTACGTGCAGCGGTGATGGTGGTTGCTCCGAGTTTCTTGCCGATGGTTGTGGATAGCTCCCCGTCGTTGGCCGCATTTTTGAATAACTGGATATATCGCTTAAAATTGACTTCCTGCCATGACCAGAACGGGATTGCCCTTTCCCGAATGGTCTGACCCGCAACGGAAACGCGGTCATACGCGCCGAGCAAGTCATTGGACAACCAGAACGCTTTGTCGTCAATATCCCGCAAACTATTTATCATCTCCGGCTTCGACGCTCCGTATTTCAGAGGATTGCCGCCGTTTTTAACAAGCTGTTCCTTAAAATCCAGAAAGTTCGCATACCGCAAAATGGATTCGCGGAAGTCGGTCGTGTATCGCGCAATCTGCCAATACTTCTTAAATAGATTCGCAGATCCACCCCTTTGCTCATAAAGTCGGGAGAACATCCACATCGGTTTAAGCGAATCCATCTCCTGTGCTTGCAATGTGGAGGACATCCCGCCGCGTTCAAACCACTTTGCCATGTCTTCCGTCATGGGCTTCATGCCGAAATATACATCCCCTAATTCCTTAACAGCTTGCGGGACTTTTCGGAACCCGGATGCGTTGCCCAAAAAGGTCGCTTCCGCGTCGCCCGTGAGGTTGCGGGTATTGTATTTGAAATACCTTCGGGGCTGAATTAGTTGCCATTTCTTCCACCCCGTCATAATTTTCTTGTCAAGTGTGGAAAGCATTCCCGTTGAGCGTTCCCTTGTAAGGTTATTCAGCGTATCCGCCACTTCCTGCCTGACGACCCATTCCTTCCGCTTCCCGCCTACTGCAATGGCTTCCCTGAATATATCCGTCCCACTGCCGAGAATTTCATCAATGTCGCCCTCCATGATCTTGGCTGCGGTTTTCTCATCTACCGTGAGGACGGGATGGAACACGCTCCCCTCTTTCGGTTGCCATGTCGTGTATCCTTCGGGTATGGCCTTATGCCAATCGTCAACCCCCGCTTCTTTCGCCTGTGCTTTAATCTTTTCCGCTATATCTTCGCCCGCCTTGATCTTCGTCAGCGTCTTTGCCGTTTCCGCATCGTGAAGCATCTGCGCCATGATCTGGTGCTCTGCTTCGAGGTAGTCGGTATTGTAGAGATTGGCTGCACCCTCCCGACCCTTCATGTATCCCTTTTGCGGGGCACGCAACCTCTTCCCGGTTCCGAAAATCCCGTTACTCTCGACGTAATCCAACACTTGATGCCGATAATAGTTCTCTCTGAACATATCCTCGACATTGGACTTGTAAGGCTTCATGGCCTCGATGTATTCGGCTTTGACTTGCTCCCACATCGCCGTTCGCTTCTCCAACGCCTGCGCTATTTTGGGGTTGGCCTGGATCAACGCATCCAGTTTTCCCTTTTCGGCGGTTAGGGAATCCGGCGTGAACTTGAACGGCAATTCCTTTTCATTCGCATACAGGCCGCGATTGTAGTCGGATACAAGGTCATCCAGAACCACCTTGCGATTGAACAGGTCATATTCCGCCCTGTTGAGGCCGGAGAGCGTTTCGCCTATGTTTCGTGTGGTCCTGTCCGCGACAACATCTTTCTGCTTTTCAAGCCGTTTCAAGTCGAAAACGAGTTGAGCGTTTTCCTTTTTGTTGGCAAGATGTTCAAAGTCGCGGGTGAACCTGTGGCCGATTTCGGTTGCCACGACCTTTATTTTCGTGCCGATGGTATCCGGCTTTATACCCTTTGCGGATTGGAACAGCTTTTCCGTTTCCGGTTCCGCAAAGGTGTATGCCGGCTTTGTTTCTTTTTTGCCTATATCAAGGCCGACCTTCCCCGCCTGTCTCTGTGCCGCTTGCTCTTTTGCGAGAAGGTCGAGGCCGCCTGTTGGCGTCATGTTCGTTTTTGACAGAGGGCCACGGCCAATTTCCGTTTCTGGATTGATAAGGCCGAAGGTTTGTGCTTCCGAAAGACCCTCCATCGTTTCCGTCTTGTTACTGAATTGTGGATTCTTTTTAATTCCGTCTATGGCCAGAGTTTCTTCAAGCGGAACCTGAATCGGCTTGCCGTCAACAAGTGTCAGAACCCCATCCTTTTCAGTTGCAACTTTGAAAACTTCCCCATTCCTAATGACCTTATCGCCCTTTTCTAAGTTGTAAGCCTGCACCGATTCTGCTGGTTCATAGCCCCGCCTAATTAGGTCATAATTACCACCACTTCGCGCTTCAACCTCTCCCGCCATCTCCTTGCGGAATTGTTTTTTCGTTTTCGCCCCTAACATCAACTGCATCATTGTATCGCCATCAGCGAATCCCGAATCAGCCGCAAACTCATCAAGTCGTAAATTCCCCTCTTTTGTCACAATGCCGGGGCGTTTTTTCATCAACTCCTTTACAGTTTCTTCTCCGTAGTCCTTAAGTAATATCTCTTTATTCAGACCACCACCCTGTTTGATCTCGTTCATAACAGTAAAGATGGGGTCGCTTTCTTCGATAGATATGCCTACTGTCCTCTTCACTCCGGGGATAGTTTCACCAACAGTGGCTTTTTCAGCGGATGCTGAAACAGGCTTTTCCGGTGAAACAACCTCATCGCCTTTTGTCAGAAATTCCTCCGCACTCACGGTTGCCTTCGGAGCGGCCTTCCCCGCTGTTCCCGTAGCGGCTTCAGCAGACACCTTCGCCTCTGGCGTAATGCTTTCCATGACGCCCTTCGTCTGCCGTTTAGCAGAGGCTTCCGCCAACGGTTTCGCGGACACGGCTTTTGCCACTCCCTTTGCCCCGGCCTTCGCCAATGCTGGAACTTCCGAACCGCCGCCGGTGATCCATCCCAACGCCTCGCGTCCCGCAACCAGCCCCTTGCTTACCAATCCCCCTGCCGCTTTTGCCCCTGCAACACCCCCCATAGCAAGCGCAGAGATAGGGTCTTGGAAGAAACCGGGATCGCCCGTAGGAACTTCCCGGCGAATCATCTTCCCTTCCGGCGTGAACTCGACTTCCTTTTCCGGGCCGTATTCCCCCCCGATATGGCCCATCGTGATAAAATCAAGCACCTTGTCCTTTGTGGTGCGTTCAGAAAGAAATTCCTCCGCGCTCTCGCTTTCCTTAGACTCAAGGAACGCAATCGCGCTTTCTTTCCTCGGTTCGGATTCTAAAAACTGTAACGCATCCATCATTTATAGCCGAAATTTGATTGGAGGATCTTCGCCGCCGCTTCCTTCGTGATCTTCTTGTTCCGATACGCATCCCTTACTTCGTCTGCCGTCTTGTAGGACGTTTGTATCTGTGGCTTCCCGCCCTTATCCGTTCCCGCATCCTTTAACGGCTTTATCGCCCCTTTCGGAGCAAATTGTGACACATAGTCGCGTTCCGTTTTCAGGGAGTCGATCGCCTGTGTGATGGCTTCCGGGTCTTTGGATTCAAGCAATGCCGCTAATTGCGGGTTTTGTATCGCCATTGCGGTGTCGAATTTACCGGATGATTGCAACCTTGCAATGGTGGCGTCAATCGTCGAAATACGGGAAAGTGCCTGCTTGGGGGTGTATTCCGGCTTTTCGGGTTTTTCAACCGGCTTTTGAGGAATAATATCCCTGTAAACCCCTTCCTGTGCCGGAGTCAGCTTTTTCCCCGCCGCTTTATCCGCAATCAGTTGTTCCTTCGTCTGCCCCGGTGTCACTTTCTCCGGGGACATCATGGTTTTCAGGGTATCTTTTTTGAAGGATTCCGCATCGTCATACATCTTTTTGACAATCGTGGGGTCCATCTTGCCGTTGATTGCCAGTTTAACAATCGTATCCTGCTTCTTTGCCAGAACCTTTACCAGTCCGCTGTAATCCTTTGCCTCGACACACTTTTGGGCTTCCTTGTCCCAATCGGTGATTTCATTCAGTTTGTATGCCGTATAGACATCTTCGGCCTTCTGCCCCGTCTGCAATGCCGTGAGAACGGATTTCGGGACGCCGGTTTCCTTTGCAATGTATTCGACGCTCTGCGCCATGCTTTGCTGAAATTCAGCAGACTGTGAACCGCCAGTGATAGCGTCGTTTACGGCAAGAAGTTTCTCGGTTTTCGTCAATCCTTGGAGAGCTTCGTTCGCTTTCTTCCATCCGGAATCAAAGGCATCTGATTTCGCTTTTTTATTTTCAATCTCCTTGCCTATGATGTCCAATTCCGTTTTGCGCTTCTCCTGCTCATTCTTTTGCGCCGAACGTAAAGCCCGTGAATTGGCATCCTGAACAAGATTCCACGGGATTCTTCCGCTGTATCCGGTCGCCATCCCGGCTTCGGCGTTCTTGTCCATCTGCCCGACTTCAATATCGCGCATCTTCTGCTGTTCCTGTAAGGCCAGCTTTGCCGCTTCCGCCTCTGCCTTCTTTCGCGCATCTTCCCGCTTGTCGAATCCCGTAACGAGGCTCGTCGCTACATCCGATATAACGTCACCCTGATACACGGGATAGCCGTGATAACTCGACCACGTGGCCATGACAGCCTCCTATAACTTATAAGTTGCTATACCAGTTGCCAAACCAGTTGGACCCTAAAACGGTTCCTAACCCTTTAGCAAAATCTCCCCACAAACTATAAGCACTTGCCGTATTCGCCGCATTAGCCTGCATCCCGGCGACTGCCAATGCCGTGGCCGCATTCATGTCGATCCCGTAGATGCTCGTATTTGCCGACAACTGCGTCTGCCAATTTGCGGCATTCGCATATAGACCCGCAACGCCAAGGGACGTGGATGCGTTGAGATTCGCAATATCCCATGAAGTTTCCGCTTCGAGGTTCGCAATGTCCCATGCGCTCGCAAGCTGCGCCTCCGCAATGGCCTGATTGCTGGCAAGTCCCGCAATGGCGAGAACGGAATTGAGGCCCAAAGCAAGATTGCTGATATTGCTCTGCGCCGCCGTTTCGTATGCGTTCTGCCCGATTCCCAGAAGGTTCGCCTCGCGCTGGATAAACTGGTTCGCCTTGTTTTGCATATAACCGAGCTGGCTGGTGTCAAGGCTGGATATGACGGAAGCCGCCGCGTTGGAGTAGGCTTTTAAGTTCTCGCTGGCAATCTCCTTCATCATGTTCCGGCCAACCGTTCCGTTCAATACGCCCCGGTTGACCAGATCGACAATCGCCGCGTCAAGGTCTTCTGCCGTGACTTCCGCAAGCTCGTCTTTTAGGATTTGCAGCGAGTTTGATTCTATCTCATCAAATAAAGCCTTCTCTTCGTCGGACAACTGCCCCGTTGCCGCGCCTTCCGCACGCGCCGCTTCCAGATCCGTCAGAGCGTTTGCCGCATAGGAAAGGCTCTGTTTGGCATACTCAAACGCCTGCTTCTCTGTCGCCTCCTGTTCGGGGCTTTTCGCATTCGCAAGCATCTCCTTGACCATAGCCTCATAGGAACTAAGGCCGCTGCTGGTCCTGATGCCGTAACTTGTGCCGCCCCCGCCTCCGCCCCCGCCGCTACTGGAAGAACTGCCGGACCAATCGCCGCCGGACTCTTCGCTTGCCGCCGCGTCCTGCTTGTATTTCCGGCCCTCATTCGCCCCGCTGCGGACATAATGCTCTTTCAGAAATTCCGTAAGCGACGGGACTTCCGTAATCGACCGGCCCCAATAGTCGGAATAGACGTTCGGGTTGTCCTTGATTTCGTTGTAAAACGTGACAAGATCCGGGTTCAGGTATTCGTAGGTCGTAACGTCGAAGTCCGTAGGCAGCGCGGATTCATCATATCCAATAGCCATAATTCACCTCACACAATCTCAATCCGTTCCTTGACATCCCAGGAGATAGATGATGGATAAAATACAAAGTTTTCCCCAAGCGTTTCATGCGTCCACTTGACGGCCAACGCCTTCCCCGACACGCCGAGAAGCCGTATATCTTTCCGCTTCAATCCCGTCCCCGGCCATGAGGAAACCGTCTGGGCGGACAGGTCCGTGTAATTGGTCGAATCCCTGATCTCTTCCGAGTCCATGATGTCCGTGGCATAGGATGGGGTCATGGTCAGCGTTGTCTTTGTCGGCAGAATGCAGGTGGACATTTGCTGAAAATGCTTCCGCCACTCGTAGCAATCCGGGTTGGTCACATCGCCGTCATCGTCGCGTTCAAGACCCGCACAGGTGATTGTAAAATACCTCTTGATTGCCACACCGGAATCGTCGTTCGTGTTCATGTCCAGTTGTCGCACATAGCCGTCATAATATCCGGCGTAAATGTCGCTGATAGACCCGTTCATCCGACCGCCGAAACATTCGATGTTCATGTCCGACATCGGATACACGGCGTATCGTTCCGTATCCTTCATAAATTTGTAATCCAAGACAAAGACAAGGTGCGTCGTGGCGGATGTCGGGATCGTCACCCATAACTGTTGTTTTTTCTTGTAATGGTAGAAGTGCGAATAATAGAGAAGGTCTTTGTCGGCTACCGACTCGATATATTCCCGAAAGTGGGGAATGACCGACGCGGTTTCAACATCCCCGTATTCCTGTATGCCGCTTAACCTCTTAATGTCGAAACCGTCCAGAAACAGCAGATCATTCCCCACCTGTTCGATGGCCCAAGGCGACGTGAACCCGACCGAATCCCCGCCCTTGCAGTATATCGGCTCAATGCTCAACTTCGTTGCGGCAGTCGGGTTTGTTGAACTGTATAGCTTATACATCGTGTTTTTCTTGCCGATGATGAGCCAGTCGAAATAGCCCCTGATGCCGATGATCGGATCGCCCTCGTCGCCCACGATCTGCTCCACAATCCCCGCATCGGTGCTGTTCGTCGTCCAGTCCGTAGGGTCGGAAACGCAGCATCCCGTCAGGGTGGCAAGGTCGGTCGAATCCCCGCCAAGCCACACGCGATTGGACCATACCGCAATCGACTTCCCCTTGGGCGGGGAACCGGCAAGATCGCCGTAGGTGGAGGTGTCTGTGATATACTGCGGATTATCAGATCCCTCGTTGATCATGATGGCCTTTTCCCCAAATGTCACCCACTGCGCTTTTTTAGCGGACGTGAGGGTAAACAGGGGTGTCATGGTCTGTGTGTCCGTGTCGAGATAGCCGACAATGTTTCCGTAATTCGCAAGCAGGAGGGATGTATCTCCGTTCAGAAATTCATGGAATGACTTTACGGGATAGTTGAGTTTATTTCCGTGCATCTTCCCCGTCCCGCCCCGTCCGGTCAAAAGCGAATTGCTCAACGGTATGACATTAGCCGCGTCCGCAAGGGCAGTGTCCTGAAGCTGTGCCGGGGGCGTGCTATAATCAACCCCATACAGAAAAGGCCCGAACATCTTCTTTGGCATGGATCACCCGTAATAATCGGTTTTCTTCATCCGCACCGGAATCGTCTGCTGTTTCGTATTTAATTCATTGTCGAGCTGAATCAACGCCTGAATCTGCTGCTCGTAATGCATCCTTAATTCGCTCCTCTTCTGAGCGTCGGAAAGCAATTCCATCGCGCCGTAATAGATCCCCCCGCACTCCAATGCATATTCAAACTGGCTCCATATCGGATCGACGGAAGAGGATAGATCGGCGGGAAACGCGGAATAAAGCAGGGAAATCTTGTAAGCCCCATCGGGAACGGGATAGAACCTGAACACCCACAACTTATTTGTCGCATCGTAATCAAAGCAGAACTGCGACGGCTTGCCCGTTTCCCGGTAGGTGTAGTTTATGTAATACTCCGTCGCGTCGGTCATGGACCCCGTGGAAAGAACCGTGATCGTTCCGGCGACGTAATCCATCTCGTAATCCGTGTCCCGCGTGTAGGTCGTCGTTCCATCCTCATCGTCGGTCACGACTTCCGTGTATTGGACAATCGCGGGATAGCCAAGCTCAACGGCGGTGTCATGATCCGAAGTGAACGCTTCATTCTCAATGAACGTGCCGCCCACCGTGCGCTGAAACTCTTCCGGGGTGATCTGGTCGATCACGTCATCGTTCGTTTCATCCTTGACGGTCAGAAATCCAGCGAAGTCGTCCGGCCCCTGATAGGTCTGCTGGCCGATGGTCGTTTCAAAAATGCTCTTCACACGCAAGGACTTGAAGCGGTATCGCAGGAAAATTTCACGCTTTGCGCGATTAGCCCATCTTAGGGCATAGGCCAGAAAAGCCGTATCGCTTAAATTTTGGCCTTCGCCAAGGGCATAGAGGATATTCTGCTCGATGCTGGTTGTGCTCATCTTTGCGACCTTAACCTTTCAACGCTTCTCAATTCCGGGTTGGATGGGTCGAGTTTTGCCGCAAGGTGGTTGAACCGGAACATGGCGCGTTTCAATTCCGGGTTCTTTTGCAGGGCCATTTCCGCCTTCACCGCCTCTTCAAATTTCTGGTGCTTCGTGTGCGGATCATCCCCCCTCGGATACCGCTGATAGAACATCGACGCCTTCGGCATATTCTCCTTCAGTTTTTCGGCAAGCTGCTTGTATTCCTTGTATGCCTTGTTCGCCGCCTCTCCCCTCAATGCCCGCGGGGTATGCCGTTCAAGCCACTGCTGCTTTTTCAGGATTTCGGCCTTGAATGCCGTTTCATCCTGTATGCGCGGGCTTTTGGTAAACAGCCGCTTGTCGTTCTCCAACATCGTTTCCAATTCGCGAATGTCGTTCTTGACGGCCCGAATCTGCGCGTCCGAAGCAAACACCGTTTCAGGCAATGCTTTGCTCTTCTTTTTCCTCATCCCCTCGCCTCCAATTCTTTTTCAAATAGGGTGTCTGATACCTGCTGTCATTCAGCACAAGAAACATCCCGTATCTGGCCGCTATGTCCTTTCGGTATCCTTCCTCCTTGTATGCCGCAAGCGGCTTGCTGTCCCGAACAATCCTCAAATCGTGAATGACATACTTCCCGGCCTTGATCTTCGGGCTGGTATCCTTCAGCCGTTCGTAATTGCCTTTGGATATGTCATCCCTTCCGTCCGTGCTTCGCCTCTTCTCCAGAGGGATCGCCACTCCGCACTTCGGACAGAAGGTTTCAATCTGTTCCTTGTAATCCTTCACGGCCCGTTTCCACCATCCCGGTTTCACTTCCCATCCCGCCTTGATGTCAAACAGGATGCTCATCGCCGCCGCAACCTCACAGAAAAACGCCCCGTTCGGATTGATCGACGCGCTCCAGCATCTTTGCAGCCAGCAGTGGTCGTAGATGTACCATTGGTCATCCTCGAATCCCTTGAACACCTCTTCCCCGGCCACCAGCGCGGGGCAATGGTAAATGTCATCCCGCGAATGGTCGTTGATGAAGATGTTTCCGAAGGTGCTGCATATCTCTTCCCGGTAGTGCTCCTTCCCTTCCGGCAGGCAGGTCCACAGCCCCGCCTTCTCAAACGGAACCTTCTCCCGAAACACCTTGCAGATTTCAGAGAACTGCGGATGCAAAAGCGGCTCCCCGCCCATCACGCCAATCATGTGCAGAAACCCTTTAAGCGAATCCACACCTTCCGCAACCTGCTCAACGGGCATGAAAAACGGTTTCTCCACATGGCCGACAAACCTCGTGCAATTCGAGCATTGATTGATACAGGCGTTCGTCAGCTCGATTTGCACCGTCTCCATATCCCGAATGCACCGCATCTTACCCCCCCCCCAGTTTCGGACATTTCAAACCCCATTTTTTCAGGGCTTCCTTCATCTTCACCGCTTTCTCTTCCGGGCCGCACAGGTAGTCGTGCCAGATGTATCCGATCTGAATCCCGTATGGCTCCAGAACCTTCATGGCCGTGGTATGCTTCAAGCCGTATCGGGCAATGTTCCGGCTTACGAGATAGTCGTCCAGAAGATGTTCTCGCGTGACCCCGGTTTTCGACTCCAACACCGCCGGAAAGATTTGGTCTATTGCGTATTCCATCGGCACGTCCAGCGGATGCCACAAATCCAAACACCAGTCGGACGCTACCGCAAACCAGTTGCATCCGCCGATGTATCGCCCGTCCCTCAGAAACGGCTCGTCATACCGCCAACGGATAGGCGCAAAGTCCTTCCCGTGGAAACATACCGTATCCTTATTCAACAGGGTCGTGATGTCGGGATAGTCCGGGTGGATCAGCGTGTCCGCATCAAAGAAGATGTTCCAGTCGTTTCGCATCAGCCTGCCGAGATCGTAAATCTGGAACTTCTCATATGCGGGCGGCTTGTCCGGGTTTTTCCTCGCTGTGATTTCAAAGAACTCCGCGCCGATCTTGTGCGCGTATGCCTTGATGTATGGGAACGTGATTTCCGTGACTTCCGGCGCGAAATTATCCACGTTCACCGTGAATATCGTTTTTTTGAGCTTCATCCCCCTCCCCCTCGTTTTTCATTAGCCTGCTGCTGCAAGCCTTTTCATCTCCTGCGCCATCTTTTCAGCCCACAACTGCCTTCGGTCGTAGCCGTAAAGCAGCCCGTCCCTCGACTTGAGGATCACCGACAAAGATCCGTGGACGTTTACCTTGATCCCCCGGCCCATCGCCATCCCGGTCCAGAACTCGACCCCAGGCTTTTGGTAGGCGTATTCCCCGAAAGTGGCCATATTCACGCCATACATGTCTATGGCGCGATAGCCGCGATAGATCGCAAGGGCAAGGGCGTAATCGACGGTATTGGTGAAATAGTCCGTCCCGAAGTGACCGATGATGTCGTCGATGGGATAGGTTGCAAGGTCGATGTAGGGAATGGCATGATCCAAACAGTATTGTCTTGCCGCGTCCGCTTCCCTCGCCTGCTCATCCCCCCATCGCCCATCATCATATACGTTCATGTCGATGGTCAGCGATACGGGGCGGCGCAAACACAGTTGCGTAATCCCCCAACTTTCGCCGTCCATCGGAGCCTTCTCCCACCCGGCCCCCTTGCCGATGATGTTTACTTTCATTCAATGTGGGGCGGTTTGCCCGCCGCCCCTTCGGGATTAAGTGTTAAGTCGTGTTGTCAACCGGAGGCACAGCCACGCCGCAGACGTTGGAGCAAGCCAGCCTGTTATTTGACGCCCTGAACACATTGAGGTCGCACTGCATTTCGTCCGCCATCGTTCCGACCGTTGCGCCTGCAGCCGCGCTAATCAGCTCGTTACCCGTGATGTAGAACAGGTCAGAATTGTCGTCGATGGTGATCGTCGCGGCCTGAATCAGATTGTCCTTGATGGTGCTCGGCCAAGAACAGGTAGTTTCGGCATTAATCAGGATGCCGACCGCCGCCGACTGCATGATGTCGTTGCCAACAATCTCCGTCGAACCCGCTTCGCCCTTAGCAATACTGATCGCCGCCGTGACATAGGCTCCCTGGAACCGACACCCATAGATTTTCAGGAACGGGCTTGCCGTCGCCTGAATGCCGATGGTCGTGGTCGCCGTCGCATCAAACGTGCATCCATGAAACTCACATCCCCCTGTGGTCGATGCCAGCGTTACAATCGGGGACGCATCCGCCGGAGCCTTGAACCAGATGTTAATGAACCGAGACCCCCAGTTGCCAGAATTGACCGGGACGTGATTCCCCGTAATGCCAGGCTTCTTGTTGGAATCGTAAGACCCGACGCCGATCACGTCGCACTTGTTCGGGAACGCCACAAGATCAGCCGTCTCCGTGTCGGCGCAGTAATAGATGGTATTGCGTCTCGCCCATCTATCCGACCCCCTGGCGATGTCCACGTTGGATACGGCAACGGCTTTTGCCAGCGTCTTGAAACATCTTTCCCAGGAGCTTCCGTCGTTGCTGTCGCTTCCGCAGTTGTTATCGACGAAGTAGGTGCTGCCTGAAATGTCCCGCTGGCCGCTGCCGAAAACCGGAACTCCGAAACTCGTGATCCCATGTGGAAAATTAGTGAATCCCATTTGCTTCCCTTTCTTTCCGGACCATTGCCCTGTCCCTTTTCGCCCTCATGCAATGGTGGGCGGGATCGAACCGCCCTTTACCCGTCAGCGAATCGGCGGGGGCTTTTGAGCATTACCCCCGCCGTCCGGTTGGTTTAGGCCACAAGATGGCCATAGATAAACCGCCAATCAGCCGACCCTACGCCGAAGCGCATATAGACCGACCATTTGGCCATCATCGTGTCGAAATCCCGGTCGTTCTTGAACTCTGGTTTCACCCTGTCGATCCAGTAAAGGAACTGTTTGATGAGACCGGAGTCAATGAAGAACCAGCTTTTCGAGTCCGTCAGACGCCGCCACACGGCCAGCTTGTACCGGCCATAGTGGAAGTTTTGGTTGTTGTTCGCCGTATCCACCTTGCCCTTGGAATTGATGATCTCGTATGCCGTTTCCTCCAGGTTCACCGGAACCAGAAGGGTGTCGTAATTGACATCCGCGATCTCGCCGCGATCGTTGAAGATCGAAGTGAGGCCGATTCTCCGGGTGGCCTCCACGGAAACCGCAGACAGCGCGGAAGTTCCCGCATTGTCGATGGTCGTGGAATCGTCCGGGGAATAGGGGTGGGAAGAAGAACACAGCGCAACGCCGTCGGCATTGTCGGTGGAGGTGAATGCGGTATTAAACACCGCCGCAGCCGCCTTCTCCCGCGTCCTTGCGACCGAAACGGCCAACTGCGCCGGTTTCTGGTCCATGATGCCGAACAGATCGTCGTCGGCCAGCTTACGTTCCACCTTGAACCCCAAAGCGTATTCGGGGAACGTGATGGTCTTGTCGTAGAGCTGACTGAAACTATCGTAGGTGATCGACCCGTCAAAGGTCGGAATGTCCCCCATGCCGCCGATTCCGGAAACCCTGTAATCGGCCCCGGAACTCTGCGACATGACCTTGAAGAGCATGGGAATCATCGACTCGTCGATGGCTTCCTTATACTCCGACTGATAGATTTTTCGGAACCTCGCATCAAGGAGGTCTCCGAAATTCTCACTGATTGCTACATTCGGAAGAGACATTGTTTAACCTCCTTGTTAGGCAGTGGTTTCGAGACCATGAACCCAAATGTTTGATAACGTCAACGCGCCGTTCGCGCTTTTGGGAGTGATGACGAAGTGATGATAGAACCTCGCATTGGGGATTTTCAGCCCCGCGTGCTTCGCGAAGTCCAGTCTCTGCTTCTGCATCCCCGGAGCCTCGATCCAGGTGGAAAGCCCCTGAACACTAAGCGTCCGAGACGAGGATGCGATTTCCGACTTGAGGCCGGTATAGGTCGCATCCAGAAGCAGGAGATTGGTGCAGGGCGGAGCGACATAGATGAAGTCGTCCGCCGCGGCCACGTCGTAGTTCAGATTCGGCAGTAGCTGTGCCGAGGCCGTGGTTGCGGTATCGTCGATATAGTAGAGATAATCCTTATTCGACCCGTTGAGGAAATACACCCAACCGCCGATAGGCTCATCCTGAACCACTGTAATCGTCAGATCGTCGGTTCCGGCGGTTCCCGTCGCCGCCGTGTCATAGTTTGCCGTTCCCGCAAGATCCGCAGCGGAGTATTCCGCTTCGATCACCGAAGAGGGGAAAATCGGCGTGACCTTCCGATAACGGCACGAATACGTCCCGTCATCCGGTAGGTAGTTCCCGCTGGTTCCGTGCTCTTCCTCCAGAATGCCAGCGATGTTTTCCAGCGCGGTAGTTTCCCCCGCAAACGTGAAGAATTTCCCATGATCGACATCATCAAAGTCCATCATCTTCACGAGCGAACCCCTATAGCGTTTGGTAGTGGAATCTGCGGCGAGTTCGCCGTTATACCAAAGCTCTATCGTGGGAGGGCATACGTTACCGGCAATTAAATCGCGCACAACACGCATAGAAGCCTCCTTATCGTCTCCAATTCAAAATGTTTTTTGTCCCGCAGAACGGACATCGGGCGGACAGCAGGTCGGGTGTAACAACCGGGTCATACACATAGCGCGTGGTGGTGCATCCTGCTTTACAGCCCGCGCGGGCAGACCCGTCCGCCTTGATTGTCCCGTCGGCGCGGAAAGTCCACACAGGCGGTTCCGAATCCACGGTAGAAGTTACCGCGATCCTCTGATGTGAAATCCTCGACTTGCCGCCGGTTATGTCTCTGCTCGCATCGCAGAGGAACCCGCATCGCTTGCATTTCACCTTGGAATCGCTTCTCATTGCGGCCATCGTGTCCTCGCATTGAGGGGATGCCTCCCCTTATTTATTGAGCAGCACCGAATACTTGGAGCGTAGCGTCTGCAACTGAGAAAGTTGGCTGTAAAGTTTCTCGTATGCGGTCGCCGCTGCAATCTCCGGCGTTGCCCCTTTTTCCAGATATTTCATCGCAAGGGCTTTCATCCGGTCCTTGATCTCTTCGTAGCCCGGAAGGACGCTCAAGTTGTCCATCGCCCTCGCCAGTTTCGCCTTCGCGGTAGCCGATTCGGTAAATTCCTTGCCGAGTTCCACCGCGCCCTTGAGGTCCACAATTTGTAGCTTTTCCGAAATCTGATCCTGCATGGACTTCAGATCTTCGGAAATGGACTCCTGCGCGTCGGAATCGGAAACATCGTAGTTAAGCGATTTAAGCAGGCTGGCTGTTTCAGATTCGGTGCTGTCCGTAGTTGTGTCCGAGGTTGTTTTAATGCTGCCGTCTTCGTTTAACGTTCCGCCTTCCGTCTCATCCGCCTGCTCGTTGAATTTGCCCTTTGTCCACTTTGTTTCCCCGGCACCTTCAATGTCCGCCGTGCCGAAATCCGTCGGGTTTGCGGCAATCGCGGCGGACTGTTCTTCGGGTGTCATATCGGCAAAGCCGAATCCGCTTTTGGCCTCTTTTCCCATCATCCCAGTAACGGCGGAGGGGACCGCCGCACCGATTAGTCCTGTCAGTCCGCCGGTTGCAAACGCAGAAGCAAGGGCCAGCGCGGGCAGTCCGTAAGTAGCGATTGCAGACAAAGCCTGCATCGGCGTCAGTCCGGTCAGCGCATCCATCACGTTTTCCATCATCGTGTTTTTCGAGTGCGCCAGTTCCGCAATGGAGTCGAAGGACTCCTTTCCAATCCCGAAAGAAGATCCAAATTCCTTGTCGGCCTGCTCCTGCTCGACAGAGGACAGTGAGCCATAGCCGCTTGACATCCCCGCCGACGGGTCGTTTGTGTCACCCATTGCGGATGCGTCTGCCGGTCCCCCCATAGAATCACCGGCATCCGAATCCCAATACTCCCGAAGCCCTGTTCTCGGATTGACGCTCCCCTTCCCGCCCAACGCCTGTAAAATCGCGGCCTCACGCGGGTTGATGTGGGCAACCATCGTGTCGCCGTAACGTCCCTGTCTGCCTAAGTATTCAGACCAGTCCATCGCTTACAGTCCGTATTTCTCCCGAATGCCGGGGTCCATCGCGGCGACCCATTCCTTTTCATCCTTGAACAGCCCCGCGCCGATGTCCCTCTGCGCCGCCGCCTTCAGATTCGGCGGAAGAACCAACGTCTTTTGCCGTGGCGCAGGCCGACCGCCGCTCAACATCCCCAAATTCCTATCCCCGCTTCCCCCCGCCATCTTGTCCTCCAGATAACGCGCCTTCGCTTCCGTGTAGGCATGTTCAACCGCAGCCTGCGCGGGCCATCCCTGCCCAACCTTGATTTGCGCGATCTTCCCCATGTCTTCCGCAACGTCCTTGTAGTAGGGCTTGTCGATGTATGCGGTCATCATCCGCGCCGTTTCTACCTTCTGCGCCTGCGTGATGTTCTGTTTCACCCTGCCCTGAAATTCCATCACGTCGCGCACCGCCTCCACGACATTCCCCGCGAAAATCTTCTCCTGTAACTTCTCGTTGAACGCCTTCATTGCGTCATCCGTTGCCGCGCTTGGAATGGGCGATGCCGGTTGCTGCTGCCTCTCCTGCACCGTCTGTTTCAATAACGGTACGATGTCATCGTTCAGTTGCTTCTTGACGATCCGACCCAACCAGCTTCCGAGATATTGCTTCTGCTTTTCGTCAAATGGTTCCTTTTCCCCTCCCGCTTCTTCCGTGGGGGGCTGTCCTGCCTGTCCCGTAGGTTGCTGTTCTCCTTCGGGCAGGGCCGCTTGTGCTCCGGTATCCTGCTCCTCTGCCATGTTGCTTCTCCCTTTCCCCAATAAAAAAGCCGGAAAGCAGCGTAATTGCTGCAATTCCGGCCCTAAATGGTGCTCGGTATGTCTGTTCTTTACTTCCTTACTTGGTCGCTTCTTTTGCCGCCGCCTTTTGCGGCTCGTCCACCTTGATCGAAATGGACACGGTAATCATCCGCAAGTCCGGCTTGTGCTCCATCTCCACCTTCTGCCATAGGTCGTATTTGCGCCGAAAAGCGTCAATCTCCCGAACGATGGCCAGCGCCGATTCCCTTTTCATTGCTTTTGGCCCATAAGTTGCATAGCTTCAATCCACAACGTCATGATCGACTTGATCTGACGGACAATCAGACAAGTCTGGCACGAGCACTTGTCCGCCTCCGGCGAGGAAATCAGTTGAAGGTTCAACTGCTTCACCCGCTTCTCCCATCCGTCAAACAAGACCTTCCCCGGCCCATTGTAAAAGGAGGACAGTTCCTTTCTCCGCTGTTCCCGTCTTGCCTTGTAGTAGGGAAGGTTTTCCGGCTTGTTTGGGTCCGGAGTCTGTTCCAGCTCTTCACCGTAGAGCACCTTCCACAAGAGGGCAATCGCATTGGTCTCATCAGCCATTCATTCCCCCCCGCATCCCCTCAATCTGTTTCTGCCTCATTCCCGCCTGCGCCTGTCCCATCGGAACGCCCGACTGGTTCGCCTGCTTGTTCCCCATCACCTTCTGAAGCATCTGCAACTGTCCGGCTTCCCCGGATGGTTCAAAATAATTCTCATCCAGCATTTGCGCTTCCATCGGCATATCGCGGTTGCGGAAAATGTTTGCCAATAGTTTGTTGACGATCTTCGGCGTGTTTGGGTTGTTGATTGTGGAAACAACCTGGATCAGTTGCAAATCCTGCTGAATCTCCGTATCCTTCTGCACGTCGAGTTTCACGCCTGCCGCCGCCGGCCGATAGTGGTAAATATCCTCCCATTCCCCGCCGATCATCGGCTCCCCGATAATCGCCTTGATGGTCAGCGGATGTGCAAACTTCTTGGCAAAGGCCAAATCCATCTGCGCGGATGGGATCAACGCCGTCTGCTCGATCATCTTCACAAGGAAATCCAACCGCCCCATCGAAAACTGCGCGTTCAGGCTGGATGTGGTAGCCTTGTTCTCTTTCCCCTGCCCCTGCACGGTGGCATTAACAGGCTGGATGAGCTGCATCTGCGCGTCGATATAGACAAGCTCCTGCCACGCATCGCGTGTGATATTCGACGGCTCCTTGAACATGAACACTTCAGCGGGATTGCCGCCGACAAGCCATCTTTGCTGCGGCGCATACTGGATCGTGTCCCAATCCACGATGCCGAACTTGTTGACCATGACCGGGGGCATGAGGTTCTGCCATATCTGGTCCATCATCCCGTTCACAAGATCGTTGTTCGCGGTCTGCAAGTCCTTCACCGGCTCGATCAGCCCCATCGGGTTCCAGCGTTCCTCGTCAAGATAGAGCTGCATATCAATGTAGTTGATCTGGTCGTAGGGGTTCGGCTCCCATCGAATCAGCGTGTTCCCGGCGTCCGTCTTGGCTACCGTGACGATCATGTGCTTCATCTGGTAGTCTTCCACGTCCTTGTTGAGAACGGGAATATAATCCCCCTCAAACTTGATCACCGGAACCAGCCCCACACGCTCGTAAACCTCAACGTCCGTGTAAACCTCGGAATCAGGAGGACAGTCAAGACCATCCCGTGACAGAGCAGCAGAATGGTCCTGACTGTGATCGTCGGGGAGGGGAGCCGACGATCGTGGAATCAGGTCAAGATTTTCGTACTTGATTTCAGACGACTTCAGGGAATCCAAATCGGTAAGTGAACGGTGGATCACAAACCGTCCATGCCGACAGCTCTGCCCCGGCTGTAAATTCCAATCGACGACAATATCCTTGTTGTTGACCACCTGATTGACCGGCCAATCCTCAAGGGGAATGGTGACGGTGTATTTCTTGTTTTCGCGCTTGTATGACACCTCGCCCGCGACATTCACCGTGTCTGGGATGTCCACGGCCAGGTCCTGCGACACCTTGTCCAATTTCTGATGCCAGCCCTTTTTGACAAACCCGACGCCGTTTAGCGCGGCGCGAAGCAGCCATAGGGTCATGGTCGTGAAGTAGGTGACGTGGCTCTTGTCCTGGGTGCATTGCATCGTGTTCCAGAACTCGATCAGCTTTTCCCGCTGCCACGCCCCTTTCCGGTCGAAGCTCTGAACGCCGATGATGGGTGTCGCGCCGAATATCTTTGCCATGAGATATGGTATTGCCGTCCAAATGATCTGAAACACCTTGTTAATGACCACATTGGACTGCCATTCGTAATTCTTCGTCGGCCTCTCCCCGCGAATCATGTCGTAGATGTCGTCATACAAGGCGTTCATCTCATAGACATGGCTCTGCCCCATTTCCCATTCGTCCAGAACAAAGCGGCAAATCTCGTCGTGCCAGCGGGGAATCGGCTCTTCCTGCGGCTCTGCCGGAACTTCCGCCGTCATCTCGTCAAGATAGGCTTCCTTCTCGCCCGTTGCAGGCGCAGACGCGTCAATCATCTCTTCACGGTTTTCGTTCATCTCTTGCCCTTCTTGCGTTTACCGTCCCGTTATCGAAGCAGGCTTATAGGTCCGGAAATTCGGCCTATTCCGCATATAATCCGCCGCATGAATGATACGAGAATCCTTTGCAAACGCCTCCAGAACCATCGGATCGTGGCTGTTTTTCTGCTGCGGGACGGGTTTGGGATCGTTGACGGCACGGCTTCCGGCGGTTCCCCACTCTCCATAGCACCAATTAAGCAGGGAGCGATGAAAGTTAGGAGCCGTATCGCAGACCCACAGAGTAGGTAAGTGTCGGACGATGCCGCGATCCCTAATGGCATTGTTAAAAGGAGCCTGACACTTTCGGGCGTTTTTGAATCGGGCGGATATTTCATCCCGTCCGAGGGTTCCCTTTGTGTCCCATCCGCAAAAATAAGCCCCCGTTCCAATTCGATCATCTTCCTTCAACCTATGAAATTCCCGGTTCAAATCCTCCACAACGCTGTATCCGGTGTTCGGCTGCTTCTTCGTCGCCAGCGGGTCGATCAAATCAACGCTGTAATAGTAGCCCTCCGAGTTTCGCGCTATGTGCTTCGTGATCTCCCCGGTCGTGAAACTGTTCGGCCCGTCAATCGGCGGATGAAATTCCCGCCACAGAAACCACTCGTTCTTCGGGCTGACCGACATCCATCCCACGCTCCACGGCGTCCTCGATTCGTGATAGTCGATCCCCCGGCAATGAAACCAGTCATACGGAATCCCGTTCGGGAAATACTTCTTGAACGGGATGTAGCAAATAGACGGATCGTAGGACTTGAACACCCGCCCGGAAATCGACTTGAAGATCCCGTAACGTCGCAAGGCCAACACGTCCGGGTCGTCAATGGCTTCAAAGAGCGAATCAATTACCGCCTTGTCCAGAATCGGATTGTCGTCCGTAGCCATCTGGATGCAGGCAATGTCCTTCCCGGTGTTTCGCTTCTCCTCCCGCGCCAGCCCGTATTTCTCAACCACGCTCTTTGTTCGAAAAACATAACTGGCCTGCTGGTAAACCTCATCGTACAAGTAGCTGATTGGGTTGGTCGCCGTACATGAGAAAACTTCGTCGCCCCCCGTTTCCATCAAACGCATCCGGCACTCTTCCCGCTTCTCCTTCGGCGTCTCCTCATCGTGCCATACGCTGTCCACGCTGATCTTCCCCAAATCCTGCATCTCCTGCTTGGAAGATCGAAACTCAAACACCGTCTTGCCATGCACGGGACTTTTCACAACCAGCGTCGTCGTCCTTGCCGTGATGTCCTGCAAGATCATCTCCGGGGGAATCAACTTCCGAAGCTCGATATACTGTGCGTTGTCCTGGGAATCCACATCCCCCGTCCCCGGCAACGTCGAGGAAATGCACCGGATCTTCTTCGCCAATCTGTTCTTCTCGTCGCAAAACGAAATCCCCAACAACCTCTTGATGTAAATGTAGGCTATCGTGCTCGTCTTCCCGCCACGGTTCCCGGCAAACAAACCCACCGTCTTATGAGGAAGGCGATCCAGAACCCTGGCCGCTTCCGACTCCACAAAATGCCTCGTCCTGTCCTTCCACCTTTGATAAAGAGCCGCAACCGCCTGCTGATTCGATGTCAGCTCAACAGCCACCCGGACCCCCCGCCAGCTTCCTCTCGTCCACTATCCCGCCCATCTCTATCTCTTCAGAAGGAACCGCCGCCAATGGAGTCAACTTGTCGTCCATGAATACGTGGTAGCTCTTCCCCTCCTCCACCATGATCCTGAAGCACACCGCGTCCGGTATGATGACAACCTTCCCATCCTTCAAGATAAGCCCAAACGCCACCAGCAAAACAAGAACCGCCAACCCCAATCGCCGGAACATCTCAACCCGTCCCTTCACCCCCGCCGTCAACAACCCCGTGACTCCGCATGTGACCCCTCAACCCAAATTCATTCTTCAATACCTTCCCGCATTCCGGACACACGAAACCCCGCTTCTCCCCATGCAACTCCACTACCGCAACATCCTCCACAACCGCCTTGTGCAATACCCCCCTGCCCTTCGCCTCCTCAATCCGCCTCCTCGCTTCCTCTACCGAAATCTCCCTGCCCGAACCCCCCTCCTTCCCCCCAATGCCCCGCAAATGCTTCGGCATAAACACGCACCCGCACTTCCGACATACCCAAAACTCCTCCACACCCCCCTGATCAAAACGCACTACCCCAAACTGAACACCAGGCCCCGTTACCCTGCATACCGGACATATCCCCCCAATAACCTCCCCCCTACTCAATAACTCCATATCAATCCCCCCTCTACTCAAGTATTCCCAAAATCCCAAAACCCCTTTTTACCCCCGTGTGTTACGGGCAATTACTACGTTCCCCCCCAGGGGCCCCGCGCCCCGGTCCCCCCCGGGCCCATCACATATCGTTGGCCCAGTCTGTCTGCGTCCCTGCCGGTCGGGGCGTGAGAGGATGGGCACGATCGAGCCATGTCATTACCATAGTTTACAGAACGTATCTTATAAGACATTGTATAAATATACTGTGTATATACAAAGGGTTACGGTGTCAATCCCCATTACGGGTATTGCTATCTATGCACAGAGAGGTGTTATCCACAGGGCTATCAACATCTATTGCCTGGGCCGACCATCCATCCCGAATGCTCTGGGCCAGCTCTGGCGTGATCGTGATCGCATCGCCCTGAATCACTTGTTGGATCAAAACGCTGGGTGTGTGTGATGGCAAAATACCTATTGCGCTAAGCAGTGCGGTTGATCCCTTGAATCCATGCTCCCTGACTTGTGCGCTTGTATCCTCGGCTTGATAGGCTTGTATTGCGTATGTGATATTGTCGGCGGCTTTGGGGATAGTTTGTTTGATTATCCTATCCCGGATGCCATCTATAATATCTTTTGCAGTTTGGGTTTGGAGTGCTCTTGATATAGTGCTTTCGTGCACGCCCATTGCTTGCGCAACCTTTCGTTGCCTTGTACCTTTGGCGACCAGTTTAGCGGCTTGGGCGATCTCCTGGAGTTCCATTACAGCAGCCTCCAGCAGAATGCACAATGTCCTTGCTTGGTATCTGATATGCGTTGAGTAGTGTTACAGTGTAGGCAGGTAATCGAATCGTTGGATGTGTTCATGGTGGGAGGCAGCCGCCGAACCGCTTGGGGGTTTACCTCATTCAATGGTTTCATGGTTTGGATGCTCCCACCTATTTCTTGTATGATCGTTTGGAGCGCGATCATTTCACCGTCGGTTTGGTAGAATGTAACCTTATTCCATTTAAGGAGCGTTCCCGTTTTGGCTGGCCCCCGTTCTGGCGTTTCATCGTGCCGTTGTTTTGTATCGTGCCGCCCTTGGTCTGGTCTTTTGCTTGATCAACTTATGCTTTCCTAACCTAACTTTTACCTGATTTTTACACTTTTGTCAAGTGTTTATTTTCTATCCACCCTTTTTTCTCATTCTTTTGGCCCTGCGCAGCGTTTTTATTTTCGAGACGGGTCAAGGTTCGTCTTGCCTGTGAAATATCCATGCTTTTTCAGGGATTCTCACAGATTTGGCCTTATTTTCGGCTATATTTGGCATGGTTCCCTTATATTTGGCATGGTTCCCTGTTTAGTTTGTATCCATGCAAATTTTTATTTGCTATGATTGCAGGGGGTTACGGTAGGTAATGGTAAGTTTGGCATGGGTTATGCTCTATATCAAGACAAAAGATAAAAATAAAAACAAAGGAGGAAAGGAAAATGAACGTTTATGAAATCATCACGGAAGAGATTTTAAAAAAACTGGAAAGCGGAGAAGTGCCTTGGCTCCAACCATGGACCGGCGGCGGCTATCCAAAAAACCTTGTGAGCAAAAAGGAATATAGGGGAATAAACGTTTTCATGCTCTCCTGTTCGCGCTATGCTTCGCCTTATTGGGTCAGCTATAAGCAGGCGCAGGAGTTGGGCGGAAATGTTAAGAAAGGCGAAAAGTCAACAATTGTTGTTTTTTGGAAACAAATCAGGGTCAAGGATAATGACGGGGAAGTTGGCGAAGATGGCGAGTTATCATCAAAAACCTTGCCCTTTCTGCGATACTACCGAGTTTTTAATGTGGAGCAGTGCGAAGGGTTAGATGATAAGGTTCCTAATGCCGGACCCGCAAATCCAGATTTTCAGCCAATCGAAGCCTGTGAGAGCGTCGTTGATGGCATGCCAAACAGACCTGAGATCCAGCATCAGGAACCAAGGGCATATTATCACCCAAAGGATGATTTTGTCAATATGCCAAACAAAGAAAATTTCGACAAGGAAGAGTTTTATTATTCCGTGCTATTCCATGAGCTGGGGCATTCAACCGGGCATGAGAAAAGACTTGCCCGGAAAAAACAAGATGACTGGTCCATGTTTGGATCAGAAAAATACTCCAAAGAGGAGCTGGTTGCAGAAATGACGGCGGCTTTCCTTTGCGGCCATTGCGGGATTGAAAGGGAAACAATCGACAATTCAGCGGCATATATCCAGAATTGGAGCAAGAGATTAAAAGAAGATAAAAAGATGATTGTTCTCGCGGCGGCACAGGCGCAAAAAGCGGCGGATTATATCAGGGGTATAAAACACGAATGACTCTAACACATCCGGGCCGCGCATGGACACGCGGAGAAAGGGAAAGACATGCAATACCAGGACATTAAGAGGGGTGTGGGAAGGCCGCCAAAAGGGGAAACGATTTGTCGTGTTACGGTGCGGCTTGACGAGGATTATTATAACAAAGTGGTCCGGAAAATGAAGTTGGAGCGTCGGGCTACGATGGCGGATACGGTTAGGGTTATCTTGATTGAGTATTTCGACGCAAGAAAGGAGGGGTGAAAGATGGCTCGGATATACCAGAAAGCGCAAAAAGGAAAATGGGTTAATATAATCGTCAGAACAAATGCAACAATGGCGACAGAAAAACATGATGAAGTGATCGCTAAATTTACTCACTCTGGAGATGCTTATATGTGGGCTTGTGAAATAGCAAAGCGGTTTGACGACAACCATTTGATTATTCTGCAATGAAAGTGGGTGCATAATGGCTGACTTATTCATCCGCAAAATGGATAGGGAATTAAGACAGGCGCTCAAAGTCCAGGCCGCCAGGGAGGGTCGCACAATGACCGAGATCATTATTGAGCTGATTAAACTATACTTAATTCAAAAAGAAGAGGAAAGGAGAAGTGAGAGATGATACTAAAAATATGGGATAACGGCGGAAAAACTTTTGATCGCTATATGGTGCGGATTCGTAATGACTATTACGTCATGAGCAATAACCCATTGAGCCCACAAGGGATTAACCAGTATTGTTGGAGTTACGGGGATTTGAAAGAAGGTAGGCATTTAGGTAAACTGATTTATAATTGCGGGTCGGGAAACTACAGAGCATTACCTAATGATGTGCGGATTGCTATTGCAGATAGAACCTGAAAGGAGGGGGGAAAGATGACATATAAGCTGAAGATTCATAACGAAATACCCTTGTTCTCGTATCAAATACCGACAAAGGCGACAAGATGGGGTAATGTGAACAAGTTTCGGGCACACAAAAAGGATATGGCTTTCCGTCCAAAAATGATGAAGAAACTAATCAGGACCATCAAACGCACAAAAGGGATAATCACGTCAATCCGTTCCGAGTTTTCCGGGGATAACTGGGTGAAGATTATCACAGTTGCATGAAAGGAGGTTCACCATGACGCATGAAATGATAAAAGCGGCTGCCATATCCATGATAACGCTCTACCTGCTCGCCTTGCTGATAGTGCTATGAGATAGGCAACCGCAAATATGGTTTACGCTAAACGGGCCGGAAAGTCAAGGCCCGTTTTGCATTTTGCGAGCCGACGCAAAAAAGGGCCATTTTGCCTGGATAAAAAGTATCCACCGCTATCATCTATCGTCCCGAACGTTATCGTTGAATGTAGGGCCATTTCCGTGAGAAATTCAGGCATATTTGATTGGGGTCTTGACATTGCCTTTCCGTTGTGCCATGTAAAAAGGTTTTCATACCGCTCTCGCTTTGCCATTACGAATCAGCTCCTCCGCTATGTCCCTTCGCATTTTGTGGATGCGTCCGTTCATCCCCGGCATGGTCTGTCGTATCAGCTCCACCTTTACCAACCCCTCCGGTGAGGGCTTTAATACGCTCAAGGTTTTTCCGGACGGTTTCAGGGGATACCTCTGGCCGGGGTCCGTCGCCGGTGTATTCTTTTGGGATGATTCCCGCTGGTAGCCGGTCTCCTCCCATACGTCGTCCTGCTGGTCTGTCGCCATTGGCGCCTCCGGTTTTTAATTCAAAAATGCCCTGCCAGCCATTGATTATGGATTGATCCAGTATCTGCTCCGGCGTTGCGCGGGATGTACCGCAAAGCCGTTTCAAGTGCGAGAAAAAGCGGGAATATGACCTTTCCATCAACGGTTTCCGCATCTTGCGCCGCATTTCGAGATATTCTTCAAAGGTTTGCTTTGGTATCCATTCGGGGAGCACAGGCGCTTGCGCCTTTGTTTTTGTAATAGTGTCTTTTGTAACATTGTCTTTTGTGGGTATCATTTTTGATAACGCTGGATTATCATTTTTGATAACGCCGATTATCATTTTTGATAATAATGATCTATTTGGATAACGCTCCCATTTGTCAAAATCTTTATTGATTCTATATACTTTCCTGAATCCATTATCCATTTGGATAATAATTATCTTTTTTGATAATAGGGATTTAAGCGATCTAATGATATTTGGCTTTTCCATTCCGGTCATTTCGACAAACTGAGACAGGGAAATATAATCCTCTATCTTATTAAATCCGTAGGTCTTTCGGAAAATTACATCTAAGACCTGACGATCCTCTCCGGGTATTCGGTGGCGGCATAATGCCTCCATTATTTCATTTGCAATCGCTGTATATCCGTCCTCTTTTTGAGGGTTTGCCATACGTTTCCCCTACATCGACACGTTGAGTTTAACTCCGTGGTCCGTGCCTTTTATTTCGATGGTCACGCCGCCGATTTCCATAGGCGGGAATCCTTTTGTTTCTTCCCACGTCACAGCGGTTGAGGTGGAATATGCCTTTTTCCATGAGCCGCCGAGACATATCAGTTTGGGGCGGCCAAATAGGGTGACAGGCTTCTGTCCGCCTACGCCGAAAACGGGATAGCGGATGTATTGCTTGCGGTGATCGTGGCCGACACAAAACACGTCGCACATGAAGCGGTCTGCAAATCTGCTGTATTTCGTAACGGAGCCGCCTTCCGTCCTGGTCCCGCCGCCGAAACCGTGCGTGCAGTAAAAGTCAACGGCGTTTGTCGCGTGGTCACGTATTAGAAGGATGCGAAACCAAAAGGAATATCCGAGATAAGGAACGGCGAGGAGATCGGCAAGACGCTTGGAAAGGTTTGTGTGGCAACGCTTTGAAACGGTGTCCTCATGGTTCCCGGTCCCGATGCAGATAAGGCGGTCCTGTATGGGCTGCAAGAGGTTAGCCATTTCCTTAACCTCTTCGTCAATCGGATCGTCGTCATCCGTTCCGGCGATCTCGTGGCCGCTCAATCTGAAACGCTTGTCATCGAAGTAGATCGCATCCCATAGGTCGCCCAAAGTGAAGAAGTAGGTCAGCTCATCTCTTTCTTTAATAAATTCCTTGAACGCCCGAAGATCACAAGTGTTTGCGCCCTTGTGCAGGTCCATAAGCGGCTTGATTTTGATGGTATCCTTCCTCGATTTATACTTGATCGGATAGACAAGTATTTTCTCTTTCATGGAAACCCCCTGCAAATGTTATTAAGTGTGGGTCTTTTTGTCCCCGAATATGTCACCGAAAATGTCCCTTAATTCCTGAGGGATTTCGGACTCTTCTCCTGTTATGCAGGTGCATATTTGTCCACGGTAAAAGCCCGCGCCTTGACAGCGGGGGCATTTCGGTGGAGTCACCGATTTGGTTCTGTCTTCTTCCATGCTTTGTATGCCTTCAAAATTTGTCTCGCTTCCACGGGGTAAAAATCCCATTGATCCACACCAACATTCACCATTGGCCCTTCATTAAACTTCCATTTTTCGTGAACATGGGCCGTAAACGCTAAATCAAAGGATAGATGATATGGGTCGGTGGACATCAATTCCAGCGCGTATGCAGGATCATGGCAAAGCAATATGGTTTTCCCATACGATTGTATGACGGCATATTTAAGCGGCGTATTCAGGCCGTTCCTTTTGTCGTGATTCCCCGCAATGAAAACATGATTGCCGTTGAGCATTTCCATCAGCTCATGCACATTCGGACCCTGATTGCTCATCCGAAAGTCGCCCAGGTGAAACACCGTATGCCCCGGCTTGACGCGCTCGTTGTGCCGCCTGATAATCTCACGATTCATGTCCTCTACCGTTTGAAACGGGCGGAAAACGAATTTCGTCAAGATATTCTCGTGATTAAAATGCTGATCTCCTGTGAACCAATACATATGCCCGTCCTGATATTTTGTAATGAATAATGGTCATTTTTTCTGACATAATTCCCGCTCTGATATTTTCCATCCCAAATCAAAAATGATCCATCCGGCCCAATTCTCAATGGCCGTCTTTCGCATTAGTTTCAGCCCAGGGATCTTCCGCAGATACTTGACCAGCCAAATCTTGAAGTCCGCCTCCTCCGCTTCGGTCCATGTCGCATCTTTGCTGACATCGTATGGACCATTGGGCGGCGGATAGGGGAGATTAACCCTGCGGCATAACTCTTTTTCTATCCTCGCAAATTGCGCTTTGGTTAGGTTCATAACGCCCCCCCCTCAATCACAGGTCTTGCAGTAGCCGTTAATATCACAGTCCACAGGTTCCGCTTTCGGCACTTTCCACCGTTTTCTGCATTTCGGGCAAACACGCTCAAAGTCCATCTCCCATTCCCATTCCCGGCTATCATCCCATCCGCAGCGGATACAAACGATGCCTGTCTTGATTCTTACCGGAGTTTCGTTCATAGCTGTTTCCCCCAAAAATCAAGCTCATTATCCCGAATCACCTGCAACAGTCCCTCTGCTAACTGGTCAATCGTCTCCTCGCCCTTCTCCCATTGGGTGAGCCGGGAATTATTATAAACGTCATCAATGGCATGGAGTAGCTCGTGAACAAAGGTATGACTCTGAGCCTGTTTGTGGCGATCAATACCAAACTCATCTTGCGATGCTATCTTGATCGTCTGTCCTTGGGGATCGTGCAGGCCATACAAGACAACGCTGGAGTCGGTAAACTTATGCGGATACAAAATGCTGTAATTTCTACCGCCGATTTTCAGCTTGTCTGGTATCTGCATCACGGTTCCTTTATTGTTTTGAGCATCTTGATTGCCAACGGGACGGCTCCCAATGCCCTTTTGTGCTTAATCGTTTCGCCAATGAAGATTGAAACGGTTATCATTTTGGCCTCCACTCCTTGCCGTTTATCCCGCACAAATAAGTTAACTTGCCGCAATCGAAAAAAGCCAAAGTAGAAACAGACTTGACCTTGTGCCGCTTGCCGCAAATCCAACATTTAACCGTTTTACCCAACGGCGGCAGTTTATCTATTTCTTCGTTTCCGATTGCGATCATGTCAGTCCTCCACGCTCCCGTAATTGCGCCCCGGTATCTTGAAAAAAGTGTGAACCGATGGATGCTGGGGCACTTTAGCCCCCAATTTAATAAGCATATCAATGTCTTTTTGGATTCGCAGGATGTCGATATTGTGCCGAGTGATTTCGCGGTACAGAAACCACAAGGCCGCATCCCACGTTGACGCGCCGTTGAGTTCATAACCATTTTGTTTATTACTCTTCCCCCGCCTGTATCCAAAAGCAAACGATAGGCAACAAACGGCGATTATTGCCGCAATCTTGGCAAAAATGTTCAGTTCCGGCATTTCGTTTCCTCATACTTTTTTACCAGTTGGCTATACTTTGTCACCAACTGGTCATAATCCGCTTGTAATACGGTGACGTAGTTCATCAGCCATTGGATTTTTGCCTCTAACTCGGCCCATTGCTTCTCAAGCTCGGTCATAATCCCACCTCCTCCGCTATTTTGCAGGCTTCCTCTTTTTTGTGGCATGCTTTGCACAGCGTAATCATGTCGTCTGGATGGCACAGGAGCATCTCGTAAACCTGATCTATAAGCACATCCCAAAGGACTCCTTTGGTATGATGCGCCTCAACGTAAACTTCTTTCCCTTTTGCTCTGGATTGCTTCTTTCCGCACCGTTGGCAGGTATATTTGTCTCTACGCAAACAGGCCGCCCGTTCTCTGCTACGCAATGAGAGACGGCGTAAGGCTTGGCGTATTTGGCTTCTCGTCGTGCGCTCGGATCGCTTCGCCATTACGCTACCCCCCTCCAATCCGATTCCGAATAGCAATAATCTGCTTTCTCCGCACAGGCTCTGCACATCCTCATGTTCGACCTTTCCGGTGGTTCCCAATGCAGGTTTCCGCAGGTGCATTTAACGAGGACTTGCCCCTTCCGGTGCTTCGGGATTTTGCCTTTATGCTCCGCCTTGTAGATTGCAGACAACTTATTGGAGCATTTGGTGGAGCAGGTGGATTTACGGCCATTCCATTGCCGATGGCCATGTGCTGATTGAACATAGCGGGAAAAGGTCTTGCCGCAGACGATGCAGACCCCCGTAGAGGGACGCGCCCTTGACCGGGATCGTTTAACCTTGCTCAAATTTGGGGCATTTGCGGGCATATTTACGCTCCTACCAGAATACTATTTGCCGTAGTAGCGGAAAATAGCATCCCACGTCTTGATATTTCCCTGAAACTTGTCATGGACAATGCGCCATAGCGTGACAATGGGGATGCCTATTCTCCGTGCCAATCGGCTAACCTGCCCCCGCCCTTCTGCCTCTTTTTTCAGTTTATGAAGGATTTTTTCTCTCAGCATGGGTCCATTATACGAAAATGAAAATAAAAGTCAAGGGATTTCTTTTGTGAAAAAATGCTTGACAAATCGTTTTGACTTGTGTATCCTGCCATCGAAAGCTCATTGAAACCCAAAGACTCAGCGGCCATGAATCGCAGGACCGATGTAAATTGTCCATCATTTGATGGTCAAAACACATCCCGGAAATGCGATGGGTCGAAGGCGGGCAACACGGCTGGATGCGGCGTGTGCATTAGGGTTTCGGAACAGCGGTAATAGGTTGGCAGAATAGCCGAGGGAAACTGCCGGGAAAGAGGTTTAGGGCCGGGGGTAACCACAGGACTCCCGGCCCAAAATTAAGGAGGTCGCCATGACGGAACAGGGCTTCGCTGACGGTATGTTGTGGTGCTTCGCGGTTGCGGGGGGCCTGCTGTTTACCTTCTTCATAATCTTTATCCTTATGTATTGCCTATTAAACATCGTTGACATGGTGCGGGATCACCGCAGACGGCAGATGCGAATAAAATACTGGAGGGATGACCAATGGCAAACGGTAAGGCGGCGATGGCAAACGGTAAGGCGGCGGCAGTAGAACAGGCGGCGTGGGACGATGCAAAGCGGACATTAAGTGAGATAATCGCCGCAATGGGTGCGGTGATGATCCTGCCTGCGTTGGTGGTTATCGGCGCGTTCTTCGGCGTGCAAGCTGGCTTCATCCGGGGGGCGGAAAAGACCATTGAGCTGTTCAAGAAGGTAGGGACGATATGAAATTTAAAATCAAGCATAGGTTCAGCGGCGAAGTGTTGTTTTCGATGGAAACCGAATCTATAAAATTATGCGTCGAGGCGGCGGTAAAAAGCGGGGCGAACCTGAGCTGGGCGAACCTGAGCTGGGCGAACCCGAGCTGGGCAAATCTGAGCGGGGCAAATCTGAGCGGGGCGAACCTGAGCGGGGCAAATCTGAGCTGGGCGAACCTGAGCTGGGCAGACCTGATCGGGGCAAATCTGAGCGGGGCGAACCTGAGCGGGGCGAACCTGAGCTGGGCGAACCCGAGCTGGGCGAACCTGAGCGGGG
>Ga0172382_10001118_pt1 | contig 48707 bp, 39 predicted proteins | sample Leawel138RmetaG_FD_122245 | JGI IMG/M metagenome (GOLD analysis project Ga0172382, IMG submission 122245) | Leachate microbial communities from a municipal landfill in Southern Ontario, Canada - Leachate well 138R metaG | ecosystem: Engineered > Solid waste > Landfill > Unclassified | place... | reverse complement strand
GTTGAGCGTTGAGCGTTGAGCGTTGAGCGTTGAGCGTTGAGCGTTGAGCGTTGAGCGTTGAGCGTTGAGCGTTGAGCGTTGAGCGTTGAGCGTCATACGCTGGACGACCTATTCGCTGGACGCTGGACGCCAAACCTTCATCAGCCGCCACAGGCGGCTTTCATCCAAGGCCCGCAAGGGCCGAGATCATCTGTCATCTGTCATCCGGTACGCTGACAATGCCTGCCCATCAGGACGTGCATGCACGGCATTTGCGGGGCCGGCCAGCGGCTTCTTGCCTGCAGAAACACGTGCCAGCGCGCGGTCGGCCGTCCATCTGGCGGCTCCTCCATCCAATGACGGCACAATAAGAGGCCGCTCCACGTGACCGTCAACACGCGCGCCTTCGCTGCGCGCAGCGCGTTGAATCGCCCTGAAAAAAACCATGTCCAACACCATCCTGCACACGCTTCCCGTCGGCCAGAAGGTCGGCATTGCCTTTTCCGGCGGCCTGGACACCAGCGCCGCGCTGCTGTGGATGCGCCAGAAGGGCGCCATCCCGTATGCGTACACCGCCAACCTGGGCCAGCCGGACGAAGACGACTACGACGCCATCCCGCGCAAGGCCAGGACCTACGGCGCCGAGCAGGCGCGCCTCATCGACTGCCGCGCGCAGCTGGCGCACGAGGGCATCGCCGCGCTGCAATGCGGCGCGTTTCACGTGCAGACGGCCGGCACCACGTACTTCAACACGACGCCGCTGGGCCGTGCGGTCACCGGCACCATGCTGGTCAACGCGATGAAGGCCGATGGCGTGCACATCTGGGGCGACGGCAGCACGTACAAGGGCAACGACATCGAGCGCTTCTACCGCTACGGCCTGCTGGCCAATCCGGCGCTCAAGATCTACAAGCCCTGGCTGGACCAGCAGTTCATCGACGAGCTGGGTGGCCGCGCCGAGATGTCCGAATTCATGCAAAAGGCAGGCTTTGACTACCACATGTCGGCCGAGAAGGCGTACTCCACCGACTCCAACATGCTGGGCGCCACGCACGAGGCCAAGGACCTGGAGTTTCTAAATTCCGGCATCCGCATCGTCGCGCCCATCATGGGTGTTGCGTTCTGGCAGCCGGAGCTGCCGATTGCCGCCGAGCAAGTGCGCGTGCGCTTTGACGAGGGCCAGCCGGTGGCGCTGAACGGCCAGGAATTTCCCGACCCGGTGGCGCTGTTCCTGGAGGCCAACCGCATCGGTGGCCGCCACGGCCTGGGCATGAGCGACCAGATAGAAAACCGCATCATCGAGGCCAAGAGCCGCGGCATCTACGAAGCGCCGGGCATGGCGCTGCTGCACATTGCCTACGAGCGCCTGGTCACCGGCATCCACAACGAGGACACCATAGAGCAGTACCGCATCAACGGCCTGAAGCTGGGCCGCCTGCTGTACCAGGGCCGCTGGTTCGACTCGCAGGCGATCATGCTGCGCGAGTCCTCGCAGCGCTGGATCGCGCGCGCGATCACCGGCGAGGTGACGCTGGAGCTGCGCCGCGGCAACGACTTCAGCATCCTGAACACCGAATCGCCCAACCTGACCTATGCGCCCGAGCGCCTGTCCATGGAGAAGGTGGAAGATGCGCCGTTCACGCCGCTGGACCGCATCGGCCAGCTCACCATGCGCAACCTGGACATCACCGACACGCGCGCCAAGCTCGCCACGTACGCCCGCAGCGGCCTGCTCGAGCTGGGCGCGGACTCGCTGCTGCCCCAGCTTGACCACACAGCGGACCGCTCCTGACGTCGCGACGGCTGCGCGCATTTTGCTGCGGCGCAACATTTTTATAAGGGAAAATCCCGATGTTTCGGATCGTCAAAAGCGGTAAAGTTCCTCGACAACTGCGTTGCAATTCAATTGTGACGCAAAAAAAGGGCCGAGGAGATCCGAGACCACAACCAAACGCGCCGAAACAAGGCCGAAAATCAAGGAGACAACCCGTCATGAGACGGGTTCAAAGCGCCTGGCCCAGGCGCTTTTTTATTTCCGCATGCCCGCTCCACTGAGCCACCCGCTGGCCAGCTTGGAACGGGCCGCTTGTCACCTGGCTCTGGCTTGAACTTGCCGCGATGGGTTGCCACAATAGCGGGGCCGCCGCAGGCAAGCGCTTGGTGCGCCACCGGCAGCGCCTGCGGCATCATGAACACACCGCCCGAGCTGCCGCGGGCCGCCGCGACGCCATGACCACCGCAACGCATCCCATGCCTCCGCGCAGCAGGATCTCGCTGTACCTGGACCTGATCCGCTGGGATCGGCCCATAGGCTGGCTGCTGCTGCTCTGGCCGTCGCTGTCGGCACTGTGGCTGGCCGCCGGCGGCTTCCCGGGCTGGCACCTGGTGGCGGTTTTCATGCTGGGCACCATCCTCATGCGCTCGGCCGGATGCTGCATCAACGACGTGGCAGACCGCGAATTTGACCGCCACGTCAAGCGCACGACCGCACGGCCGCTCACCACCGGCCAGGTCAGCGTGCCCGAGGCATTGACGGTGGGCGCGGTGCTGGCGCTGGCCGCGTTTGCGCTGGTGCTGACGACCACCCCGTCCGCCATTTTCTGGGTCTTTCCGGGGCTGGCCGTAGCCATTGTCTACCCGTACAGCAAGCGCTGGTTTTCCATGCCGCAGGCGGTGCTGGGCGTGGCGTTCAGCTTTGGCATCCCCATTGCCTTTGCCGCCGTGCAAAACCAGGTGCCGTGGCAGGCGTGGGCGCTGCTCGTGGGCAATCTGTTCTGGGTGCTGTGCTACGACACCGAGTACGCCATGGTCGACCGCGACGACGACCTGAAGATAGGCATCAAGACCGCTGCCATCACGCTGGGCCGGTGGGACGTGGCCGCGATCATGCTCTTTTATCTGGCCTACCTGGGGATCTGGCTGGCCGTCAGCGCCAGCATCGCCGGCTCACCGCTGCTGTACCTGGCCTTTGCCGTTGCGGCCGCGCAGGTTGCCTGGCACTACACGCTCATCCGCGGCCGCACGCGCGAGGGCTGCTTTCGGGCATTCAACAAGAACCACTGGCTCGGCTTCACGCTGTTTGCCGGCATCGTGCTCAGCCTGGCCGTTGCGGCCTGAACCCAGCCTGCGGCTTCAGCGCCCGGGGCCGCCGCCCAGTTCCAGCGCGCGGGCATGCGCGGCCTTCATGGCGCGGACAAAGGCTTCGCCCACGCCATCTTGTCGCATGCGTTCCAGCGCCGCAAATGTGGTGCCACCCTTGCTGGTGACGCGCTCGCGCAGGGTTGCCAGCGGATCGTCCGAATCCGCCGCCAACGCCGCGGCGCCAGCAAAGGTCTGCGTCGCCAGGAGGCGCGACTGTCCGGCACTCAGGCCCAGTTCGACGCCGGCCTGCTGCATGGCCTCCAGGAAATAAAAGACATACGCCGGACCCGACCCCGACAGTGCGGTGACCGCGTCCAGCTGCGCCTCCTCTTCAACCCAGAGCGTGTCGCCGGCGCAGCGCATGACCGCCTCGGAAAGCCCGCGCCCGGTGCCATCGACAGCGGCCGTGGCAAACAGCGCGGTCATGCCCTGGCCGATGAGCGCCGGCGTGTTGGGCATGCAGCGCACGACGCGGCGGCTCCCCGTGACGGCCTCGATGGCGGCCACGCGCACGCCCGCCATGATGGACAGCTGCACGGCCTGCGCGACGTGCGCCGCCGCCGGAGCCGCAGCCTCGGCAAAGACCTGCGGCTTGACGGCCCAGAGAACGAGGTCGGCGTCGGCCAGGAACGCGCCGGCCACGGACTGCGCCGCAACGCCAAGCTGCTCCTGCAGCGCCTGGCGCGCCGCGTCCAGTGGCTCGACGACGCGGATTTGCGAGGCCGGCAGGCCCTGCCGCAGCACGCCGCCCATGATCGCGGTTGCCATGTTGCCGCCGCCAATGACCGCCAGGCGCGTGCTTGCGTCAAGCGTGGGTTGCTGCGTCATGGATTGTCCATTGTGATGCCAGGCTGGTGCGGCCCCATATCAGGCCGCTGGCAACAAGCATACGCCATGTGCCGGCACAGTCAGCGGCTCCGCCCAGCGGGCGCTCTACAATTTGCGGCATGCAAGACAAATACGACCCCGGCGCCGTAGAGGCGCAGGCGCAGGCCCGGTGGCTGGCGGCCGATGTCTACCGGGTCACCGAAGACGCGACCCGGCCCAAGTACTACGCCTGTTCCATGCTGCCCTACCCCAGCGGCCGGCTGCACATGGGCCACGTGCGCAACTACACCATCAACGACATGCTGACGCGGCAGCTGCGCATGCAGGGCTACAACGTGCTCATGCCCATGGGCTGGGACGCGTTTGGCCTGCCGGCAGAGAACGCCGCGATCCGGAACAACCTGCCGCCGGCGCAATGGACGTACGAGAACATCGCCACCATGAAGGGCCAGATGCAGGCCATGGGGCTGGCCATAGACTGGAGCCGCGAGTTCGCCACCTGCGACCCCGGCTACTACAAGTGGAACCAGTGGCTGTTCCTGAAGATGCTGGAAAAGGGCATTGCGTACCGCAAGACGCAGGTGGTCAACTGGGACCCGGTGGACCAGACGGTGCTGGCCAACGAGCAGGTGGTCGACGGCCGGGGCTGGCGCACCGGCGCGCTGGTGGAGAAGCGCGAGATCCCGGGCTACTACCTGAAGATCACCGACTACGCCGAGGAACTGCTAGAGCAGGTGCAACTGGGAAACCCCAGGGCCACGCTTTCCGGCTGGCCGGACCGCGTGCGCCTCATGCAGGAGCACTGGATAGGCAAGTCCGTGGGCGTGCAGTTCTCGTTCACGCACCAGATCCGGGATGCGCAGGGCGAGCTGATAGGCGGGGGCCGCATGCCGGTGTTCACCACGCGCGCCGACACCATCATGGGCGTCACCTTCTGCGCTGTGGCGCCGGAGCACCCCATCGCCACTCGCGCCGCCGCTGACGACCCCACGCTGGCCGCCTTCATTGAAAAATGCAGGCGCAGCGGCACCAGCGAAGCCGAGCTGGCCACGCGCGAGAAGGAGGGCATGGCCACGCCCTTCAGCGTCACGCACCCGCTCACCGGCGCCGACGTGCCGGTGTGGGTGGGCAACTACGTGCTCATGAGCTACGGCGGCGGCGCCGTCATGGGCGTGCCGGCGCACGATGAGCGCGACTTTGCCTTTGCGCTCAAGTACGGCCTGCCCATCCGGCAGGTGATACAGGTGGGCGACGGTGTGTTCGACGACCGGCAGTGGCACGACTGGTACGCTGAAAAGGAAGGCGCGGTCACCGTCAACTCGGGCGCACTGGATGGCCTGGCGCATGCAGAAGCCGTCGACGCCGTGGCCCGGGCACTGAAACAAAAGGGCCTGGGCGACAAGCAGACCACCTGGCGCCTGCGCGACTGGGGCATCTCGCGCCAGCGCTACTGGGGCACGCCCATCCCCATTGTCCACTGCGACCGGTGCGGCGTGGTGCCGGTGCCGGAAAGCGACCTGCCGGTGGTGCTGCCGCAGGACCTGGTGCCCGACGGCAGCGGCAACCCGCTCAAGTCCTGCGAGGCGTTTGTGAACACCCGCTGCCCGAGCTGCGGTGGCCCGGCCCGGCGCGAAACCGACACCATGGACACCTTTGTCGACAGCTCCTGGTACTTCATGCGCTACTGCGATCCCGAGAACGAGCAAGCCATGGTTGCAAAGGGGACGCAATACTGGATGCCGATGGACCAGTACATAGGCGGCATAGAGCACGCGGTCATGCACCTGCTGTACGCTCGCTTCTGGACCAAGGTCATGCGCGACCTGGGGCTGGTCAGCGTGAGCGAGCCGTTCACGCGGCTGCTGACGCAGGGCATGGTGCTCAACCACGTCTACTCACGGCGCACGGCCAGCGGCGGCATCGAGTACTTCTGGCCGCACGACGTCGACCCCGTGCTTGACGAGACGGGCAGGCAGGTGGGCGCCACGCTGAACAAGGCGGTGGGCGAGCTGCCGGCGGGCACCGAAGTCACGTACCAGGGCATGGGAACCATGTCCAAGTCCAGGAACAACGGCGTCGACCCGCAGGACCTCATCGACCGCTACGGCGCCGACACCGCACGGCTGTACACCATGTTCACGGCGCCACCGGAGGCCACGCTGGAGTGGAACGACTCGGCGGTGGAAGGCAGCCGCCGCTTCCTGAACCGCCTCTGGAGCTTTGGTGTGGCGCTGAAGGCCGAAGGCAACGATGCCGCCGCACAAGCCGAATCGCTGGCTGCGGACCCAGGGCCCGAACTGGGCGCTGCCGCCAGCGACCTGCGCCTTGAAATCCATACCGTGCTGGGCCAGGTCATCCACGACTACGAGCGCATGCAGTACAACACCGTCGTCTCGGGCGCCATGAAGATGCTCAACGCGCTGGAGGCGTTCAAGCCCGGCGACGCCGCTGGCGACCGGGCTGCGCGCGCCGAGGGCCTGTCCATCCTGCTGCGCGTGCTCTACCCCGTGACGCCGCACATCACCTGGATGCTGTGGCGCGAACTGGGGTTTGCCGCAAGTGCAGGCGACGTACTCGACGCGCCGTGGCCCCAGGTGGACGCGGCGGCGCTGCAGCGGGATGTGGTCGAGCTGGTGCTGCAAATCAACGGCAAGCTGCGCGGCGCCATCACCGTGGCCGCCGACGCCGACCAGGCCGCCATTGAAGCAGCCGCGCTGGCCAGCGACGCCTTTGCCCGCTTTGGCCAGGACGGCAGCGTGCGCAAGACCATCGTCGTGCCGGGGCGCCTGGTCAATGTTGTCGTGAAATGAGCTGTTCGTCCGCCTTGACAGCTGAGAGCTTGGCCCTTGCGGTCTTCCTATGACGGCCGCTGCCGCAGTCATCACGCCGCGCAGCGGCGAGGTCATTGGCCGTGGTCGCGCTGAAACCGTTTGCTGATCAGAAACAAGGATGATCACCATGAATCGCCGCCACTGGCTTCTCGCAGCCGCCGCGCCCCTGCTGCTGCCCGGCTGCGGCTTTGCCCTGCGCCAGCCGCCCGACTACCAGTTCAGCAGCATCTGGCTGGACCTGCCCGCCTCGGCGTTCAAGACCGAGCTGCAGCGCCAGATCGAGGGCAGCGGCCGCGTCAGCGTCCTCACCAACCGCCGCGACCGCGAGCGGGCCGACGTGATCCTGCACAGTGCAGGTCCCCAGCGCGAACAGACCGTGGTCAGCATGACGTCTGCTGGCGAGGTGCGCGAAATCCAGCTGCGCATGAGCCTGCGCTTCAGCGTCACGACGCCGTCGGGGCGCGAGCTGCTGGCGCCGGCCGAGATCGAGCGCCAGATGGACCAGAGCTACAGTGAAAGCGAGTCGCTGTCCAAGGGACAGGAGCAGGCGCTGCTGTACAGCACCATGCAAAGTGACATCGTGCAGCAGATCGTGCGCCGGCTGGAAATGGTCAGGCTCTAAGCCTGCGCCACCCTTCTGGCCTACTGGCGGTGCCTGCGGGACGGGCGGTCCACGTTTGCCCGCTTGTCCGTTATATTGATGTGCGGCTCGGACACGCACCTTGAAATGGACAAGCCGCCAGTGCGCCACTTGCAGGCAGCGTTTGCAGATCACTGTCAGGAGAATTCAGATGCCAGAGAAAATCCAGATCATTCGCCCCGACGGCAAGACCGCGCCGGGCCTGTACTTCGCACCACCAGCGGCAGATGCTGCCCCGGGGCTGGTCGTGATCCAGGAATGGTGGGGCGTGAACGCGCAGATACAAGGTGTTGCCGAGCGCATGGCCGCTGCCGGCTACCGGGTGGTCATCCCCGACCTGTACCGTGGCAAGGTGGCGCTGGACCGGGCCGAGGCGCAGCACAACATGGACGGACTGGATTTTGCCGATGCGGCCACACAGGATGTGCGTGGTGCCGTGCAATACCTGAAAGACGCCGGCCAGCGCGTGGGCGTCATGGGTTTTTGCATGGGTGGCGTGCTGGCCGTATTGGCGGCCATGCATGTTCCCGAAGCGGATGCGGCCGTATCCTGGTACGGATTTCCGCCACCCGAGGCGGGCGACGCCGCCACGATCACCACGCCGCTGCTGTGCCACTTTGCGGAGAAGGATCAGTCCTTTCCCATAGCGCAGGCAGAGGCATTGCAAAAACGCCTCGAAGCGGGCGCTGGCGTGCACGCCTGCTACCGCTACGATGCGGGGCACGCATTTGCCAACGAGGACGGTGCAAACCACGATCCGGCCGCCGCCGAACTGGCCTGGCAGCGCAGCATCGACTTCCTGCGCCGGCATTTGCAACAGTAGCCTTCACATCTGCGCGGCAAACCACGCGCGCAGCCCCGTGCTGGCAACCGGCGCTCCCGGCCAGGAAGACGCGCCGCCCGGAAACGCTTGCGGGGCTGCGGACCGGGTGACAAGGCTACACTGCCGGCATGCAAATCAACCCCGCCGAACTGTCGCGCCATTTGCAGGGCGCGCTGCAGCCGCTGTACATGGTCTGCGGCAACGAGCCGCTTCTGCTCCAGGAGGCCGCCGACGCCATCCGCGCCGCAGCGCGCGCGGCCGGCTTTGGCGCGCGCAGCGTGCATGTCGCCAGCGGCGCCCGCTTTGACTGGAGCGAGGTGCTGGCCGCCAGCCAATCGCTCAACCTCTTTGCCGACAGGCAATTGCTGGAAATCCGCATCCCCTCGGGCAAGCCGGGCAAGGCCGGCAGCGACGCGCTGCAGCAGCTTGCTGCCGCCGCTGCCGGAAACGCCGCCACGCTCACGCTTGTGCTGCTGCCGCAACTGGACCAGCGCACGCGTGCGACCGCCTGGTTCGCGGCACTGGCCAAGGCCGGTGCCATCGTATCCGTGGCGTCCATAGGCCGCAACCAGTTGCCCGGCTGGATCGCACAGCGCCTGGCCGCACAGGGGCAACGCGTGGCCGACGGCGCGGAAGGGCAGCGCACGCTGCAGTTCTTCGTGGACCGGGTCGAGGGCAACCTGCTGGCTGCGCACCAGGAAATCCAGAAGCTCGGCCTGCTGTATCCGCCGGGCGTCCTGCGCTGGGAACAGGTGCGGCAGTCGGTGCTGGACGTGGCGCGCTACGACGTCTTCGAGCTCTCGCACGCCGTGCTGGGTGGCGAACCGGGCCGGGTCCTGCGCATGCTGGACGGGCTGCAGGCCGAAGGCGCGAGCCCGGTGCTGGTGCACTGGTCGCTGGCCGACGACATCCAGGCGCTGGTGCACGTCAAGGCGGCCATGGCAGCCGGCACGCCGCTGCCCATGGCGCTGCGCCAGAACCGCGTCTGGGGCCCGCGCGAGCGCTTGATCGAGCGCGTGCTGCCGCGCATCTCGGAGCGGCGCGCGGTCCGTCTGCTGCGTGCTGCACACCAGGTCGACGGCGTCATCAAGGGCCTGCACCACCCACGCTGGCCAGCCGATCCCTGGCAGGCACTGGCCCGCCTGGCCATCGTGCTGTGCCGGCAGTGCCGGCCCGGGCACCTACAGCGGCAGCCGGCTGCGCACCAGGCTCATCCAGTATGAGGCACCCCAGCCAATGGCCTCGTCATTGAAATCGTAGTCCGGGTGATGGATGCCCGCACTGGCGCCGTTGCCGATGTTGATGTAGGCGCCGGGGACGGCATTGAGCATGAACGAGAAGTCCTCGCCGCCCATGGTTGGCGGCATGTCGCGGTGCACCTTGTCCGCGCCCACCACGGCCTCGGCCGCCGCGGCGGCATGGCCGATCTGCTCGGCACGGTTGATGGTGACCGGATAACGCCGATCGTAATGCAGATGCCCGGTGGCCCCATAGGCGGCAGCAATACCTTGCGTCAGCTCGCCCATGCGCGTCTCGATGAGATCGCGCACCGACTCGTTGAGCGTACGCACCGTGCCCGTCAGCCTGACGGTGGGCGGGATCACGTTGAAGGCGTCGCCGCCGTGCACCGTGGTCACCGACACCACGGCCCGCTCTATCGGGTCCACATTGCGCGACACGATGGTCTGCAGCGCCTGGATGAGCGCAGCCATCACCGGCATGGGATCACGGGCGAATTCCGGCTGCGCGGCATGACCACCTATGCCTTCCACCTCGATTTCAAACAGGTCGACCGACCCCATGATGGGGCCAGGCGCCATGGTGAATTCACCGACCGGCAGGCCGGGCTTGTTGTGCATGCCGTAGACCTCGGCCACCGGAAAACGCTGGAACAGGCCATCTTCCATCATGGCGCGGGCACCGGCACCGCCTTCTTCGGCCGGCTGGAAAATGAGCACGGCGGTGCCGTCAAAGTCGCGCGTCTTGGCCAGCCCCATGGCCGCACCCAGCAGCATGGCGGTGTGGCCATCATGGCCGCAGGCGTGCATCTTGCCCGGGTTGCGTGACGACCAGGGCTTGCCGCTGGCCTCGGTGATGGGCAGGGCGTCCATGTCGGCGCGCAGGCCGATGCTGCGGCCGGAGGCGCCGTTCTTGCCGTGGACGAGGGCGACGACACCGGTCTGGCCCAGACCCTCGTGGATCTCGTCGACCCCGGTCCGGCGCAAGACCGCGGCCACGGCGGCTGCGGTCTCGGGCAACTCGTATTGCAACTCGGGGTTCTGGTGCATCTGACGCCGAAAAGCCACCAGTTCGTCAAGCTTGTTTGCTATTGCGCTGTCCACTGCCATGATTTGCTCCCTTTTTGAAAATTTGGGCCGTTGCCGCAGCTATCGGCTCCGCCGTGCAACCCAGCGTACCGCAGATTTTCGTCACGCCGCGGTCAGGTATCCTCAACTGCAATCCGCACGGTGCTGCCATTGCGTGGCAGCGACGTGGCGTCGGCAAAGTGGCAGGCAACCGGATGGCCCTGGCCGCGTTCCTGCAGCGCCGGCTCGTGCGTACTGCAGACGGGCTGCGCCTTCCAGCAGCGCGTACGAAACCGGCAACCCGAGGGCGGATTGACGGGGCTGGGGACGTCGCCCGTGAGGACGATGCGTTCGCGCTGTTCGCGGCCATCGGGGTCGGCCACCGGCACCGCCGACAGCAGCGCCTGCGTGTACGGATGGCTGGGCTTGCCATAGACCTGTGCCATGGTCCCGGCCTCGACCACCTTGCCCAGGTACATGACCAGTATGCGGTCCGAAATGTGCCGCACCACAGACAGGTCGTGCGAGATGAAGATGTATGCCAGCCCCAGGTCACGCTGTATGCGCACCAGCAGGTTGACCACCTGAGCCTGTATGGACGCGTCCAGCGCGGACACAGGTTCGTCCAGCACCAGCACTTCCGGGTTGAGCGCCAGCGCCCGTGCAATGCCGATGCGCTGGCGCTGCCCTCCCGAGAACTGGCGTGGATAACGCTTGGCGTAGCTGGGCCGCAGGCCAACAATATCCATGAGTTCGGCCACCCGCCGCGCGCCGCCGCTCTTGCGGTACAGGCCATGCACGCGCAGCGGCTCGGCGATCAGGTCATGCACGTTCATGCGCGGATCCAGCGACGCAAACGGATTCTGGAACATGAACTGTATGTTGCGACGCACGGGGCGCAACTGGTGTCGCCCCAACGCGGTGATGTCCTGTCCCTTGAAGCGTATGGTCCCATCCGTGGGATCTGTGAGGCGCACGACGGCCCGCCCAAGCGTGGTCTTGCCGCAACCCGACTCACCGACCACGCCCAGCGTCTCGCCACGGCAGAGGTCAAAATCAACGCCGTCGACCGCTCGCACGGCACCCACTTGGCGCCGCAGCAAGCCGCCGTTCATCGGAAAATGCTTGCGCAGGCCGTGCACCTGCAAGATGGGCTGCTCGCCCCTGCCTGCAGCCATCATGACGCCTGCTCCTGCGCCAGCCTGGACCATTGCCCGCTGCCGTGTATTTCTTCAAAATAATGGCAGGCTGAGCGGTGGCCCGCGTCGGCCGCGCTCACATCGCGCAGCAGCGGCAGCTCGTTGCTGCAACGCTCGCGCCCCTGCGCCAGCGCGCAGCGCGGATGAAACGGACAGCCGCCCGGTATCGCGCCCAGATCCGGCGGGTTGCCGGGTATGGGCACGAGCGGATGGCGCTCATCGCCGCCTTGCGGCAGGCTGGCCATGAGGCCAACGGTGTAGGGGTGCCGGGGCCGCTTGAAGATGGTATGCACGTCACCACTTTCAACGATGCACCCGGCGTACATGACGACGACGCGGTCGGCCATCTCTGCAATCAGCCCCAGGTCATGCGTGATCAGCGCCAGGCAAGCCTGCGTCTGCTGCTGCGCCTGCCGCAGCACGTCCATGATCTGCGCCTGCACGGTGACATCCAGCGCCGTCGTGGGCTCGTCGGCAATCAGCAGCGCCGGATCATTGGCAATACCCATGGCAATCATGGCGCGCTGGCGCATGCCGCCAGAATACGCGTGCGGGAACTGGTCGTGCCGCTTCTCGGGCTCTGGAATGCCAACCGTACGCAGCAGTTCTATGCCACGGGCCCGAGCCTGCTTGCGCGTGAGCCGCTGGTGCACCCGCAGCGCCTCGCGCAGCTGCACACCCACGCGCAGCACCGGGTCCAGGCAGGTCATGGGATCCTGCGGGATGAGCGCCATGTCGCGGCCGCGAATTTGCCGCAGTTGGCGTGGACGCATCTGCAGCAGGTCCTGCCCCCTGAGCAGCACCTGGCCGGAAACCGCCACGCGCGCCGTCCGTGGCAACAGGCCCATGGCCGCCAGCATGGTGACGCTCTTGCCCGAGCCGGATTCACCGACGATGCCAACCGTCTCGCCTGGGTAGATGTCCAGATCCACGCCACCAACAGCCTGCACCGTCGACATGCGTGATCGAAATTCAACCTTGAGGTTGCGGATGGAGAGCAGCGGATCGGTCATTTCAGATCATCTCAACTCCGGATCCAGGGCGTCGCGCAGGCCATCGCCCATGAGGTTGAAGCTGAGCACCGCCAGAAAAATGGCCAGGCCCGGAAACGTCATCTGCATGGGCGCATGAAAGATGTAGCTGCGCGCCTCGCCCAACATGGATCCCCACTCAGGCGTCGGCGGCTGTACGCCCAAACCCAGAAAGCCGAGGCCGGCAGCCACCAGGATGGTGGTGCCTATGTTGAGAGTGGCGTAAACGATGACCGGCGTCAATGCATTGGGCAGCACGTGACGCAGGATGATGCGGCCCGAGCCGCTGCCAAAATTGACGGCAGCGGCCACGTAGTCGGTCTCTCGTATCGATAGCGCCTCGGCACGCGCGATGCGGATGAACTGCGGCATGACGCCTATGCCGGCGGCTATGGTCACGCTTTGCATGCCCACACCCAGCACTGCCACCAGGATGAGCGCCAGCAAAAACGCATTGAACGACAGCAGAATATCGGCGCCACGCTGTATCACCATGTCGACGCTGGCGCCGTAGTAACCGGAGATCAAGCCGATGGGTACACCTATGGCGGCAGCTATGGCCACCGCAATCACCCCTATGAGCAAGGTGTAGCGGCCGCCGTACATGATGCGCGCCAGCACGTCGCGTCCAAGATTGTCGGTGCCCAGCCAGTGCGCGGCCGACGGCTTCTGGAACGCTTGCGACAAATCCTGCAACGTCGGGTCCCAGGAGCTCAGCCAGGGCGCAGCCAGCGCCATGACTATGAGGATGGCCAGCACGATGGCGCCGGCGGTGGCGGCGCGGTTGCTGACAAAGCGCCGCAGGAAACGGTCCTGCGGCGCTGCCGGCGCGTCGTCATCGGCCATGGGAGCGGGCGCACCGGCCGCAGGGTCCTGCTGCGTAGCACTCGTCATGCCAGTCATGCCGCTCTCGATTCCTTCAGTACAGCCGTACACGCGGATCAACCACGGTATAGAGGATGTCGGTCACGAAATTGACGACGATGAACATGGCGGCAAAGATGAGCACGATGCCCTGCACCATGGGGAAGTCGCGTGCCTGTATGGATTCAATCAGCAGGCGGCCAATGCCCGGCCAGGAAAAGATGATTTCGGTCAGCACGGCACCGCCCAGCAGCGTGCCAAACTGCAGGCTGACCACCGTGAGGATGGGAATGGCCGCATTGCGCAGGGCGTGCCGGGTGGCCGTGATCTCGCGCACACCCTTGCCACGCACGGTGCGCACATAGTCTTCGTCCAGTTTTTCTATCATGGTCGATCGCGTCATGCGCGAAATGATGGCCATGGAAAAAATGCCCAGCGTCAGCGACGGCAGCACGTAGCTGGCCGGGCTGTCGGCGCCGCCGGCCGGCAGGATCTTCCAGGTCACGGCAAACAGCACGATGAGCAGGATGCCGGTCCAGAACACCGGCAGGGAGATGCCGGCCACGCCGACGATGGAGCCCAGCGTGTCCGGCCATCGGTCCTTGCGCACGGCGGCCACCACGCCCAGCGGCACGCCAAGAATCACGCCCAGCAGTGTGCCCAGTACGGCCAGCGCTACCGTGTAGGGCAGGCGCTCGGCAATTTCGTCCAGCACCGGCACCCGGGTGCGCGGCGAGGTGCCCAGGTCGCCCCTGAGCACCTTGCCGACATACTCCACGTACTGGGTGACGGCCGACCGATCCAGTCCCATCTCGTCGCGGATCTTGGCCACCGCCTCGGCGCTGGCCATGGGGCCGGCTATGACGCGCGCCGGATCGCCCGGCAGCACCTGGAACGTGAAGATCAGGACCGCGACGACACCCAACAGGGTGACGATTGCGGCGAGCAGCCGGCGTACGCAGTAATTGATGAACGCGCCCATGGACGACGCGGCTCCGGGATCAGTCCTTGGGACGCGCGTAGATGGTCACGAACTTCTCGTTGGGCTGGTAGCTGATGCCCTCGATGTTCTTGTTGTGCGCCAGGATCAGGTTCTGCGACCACAGGAACATCCAGGGTGCGTCCTCGAAGATCATTTTCTGGATCTGGCAGTACATGTCGTTGCGCTTGGCATCGTCGATTTCCCGCTGTGCCTTCTCAAAGATGGCTTCCATTTCCGGATTGTCGTAGAAGGTGCCGTTGACGCCGTTGGGCGGCCAGCCTATCTTGGAGAAATACGTCATCTGGAACATGGCGTCCATGGCCGGCGGCGCCCAGCCCAGCAAAAACAGGTTGTACGGGTTGCGGTCCACGCTGAAGATGTCCGCCGTATACGTGGCCCAGTCCGCAGTGCCTATATCCACCTGCACGCCGACCTGGCGCAGGTAGCTGGCAATGGCCTGCGTGGCCTCGTAATCCTGCGTGTAGCGGCCGCGCGGCGTGCCCAGCTTGACCTGGATGCCCTCGGCGCCGGCGTCCTTCAGCATCTGCCTGGCCTTGTCCGGATCGTATTCGTAAACGCCGGTCTTGCAATAACCCGAGACCGACGGTGCAAACGGCGAATCGGAGAGGTTGACGGCATCGAACATGACGTTCTTGATGATGGCTTGCTTGTCCACCGCGTAGTTCAGCGCCTGGCGCACTTCCCTGGAATCAAAGGGTGGCTTGTTGGTCACGAACGACAGGTACACCGAGCGGTCGCTGGGCGCCTTGATGATGGCGATGTTGGGCTGCGCCTGCAGCGCCGCGATGTCGCTCACCGGCGGATTCATGATCAGGTCCAGCTGCCCCGAGCGCAGCCCCGCTTCCAGCGCGTTGCTCTCCGGGATGATCTTCAGCACCACGTTCTTGTAGTAGGGCTTGTCGCCCCAGTAGTCCTCGTACCGCTCGAACACCAGCTGGCTGCCCCGCATGTGCCTGACCAGCTTGTACGGCCCGGTACCCACCGGATTTTGCAGGTTCTCGTATGAATTGCCCTTGGCATCGACCGATGCGGGCGACATCATGGCCGACACCGTATCGCCCAGCGCAAGCAGCAGGTCGGCCGTGGGATATTCCAGATCCAGCCGTATGGTGTGCGGGTCGATGACCTCCATGTTCCGGATCACCTGGTACGACTGGCCGTTGGGCGTCGAGACCCTGTCGTCGATGAGCCGGCCCAGGCTGAACTTGGCGGCCTCGGCGTCAAACGGCGTGCCGTCATGAAACTTCACGCCCTCGCGCAGCTGCAGCGTCAGCGCGTCACCGGAATCCGACCACTCCCACGCGGTCGCCAGCAACGGCTGCAACTCGCCCCTTTCATTGAAGGTCACCAGTGTCTGCACCTCGTAATCCAGGACGTTGCGCACCGTGGTCGTGTTTTGCTGCGCCGGGTCAAGCGTATTCATCGTGATCCCGATGCCGATGGTCATGGTAGCGTCCGGGCTGGTGTCTGCCGCGAACGCGGGCAGGCTGGCGCTCAACACGCACGCTGCCAACGCGCTGGCCACTGCAAGGCTGAGTTTTCTCATTGTTGGGTCTCCACAAAACAGGTCAAGATCGCCAGCGTCCGTTCTTCTTGGGAAAGGTTGCCCTGGAGCATTCCCGGCGACGCGCGGCGTTGCCCGGCCAGTATAGGGGAATGAGGCGATACTCTGCGCGCGCGTGTGCGGCCTCAGGTAGCTGCGGCAACCGTTTCCGGCAGGGTGCGCAGCGGGGCCACGCCACAAGCCCCGAGCACTGCCCGTACACGGCAGATATCGCGCCCGGATTGTGACAACACGCGGAAAAGCCGCGCTTGCCGCAAAATAGGGGCATGGATACACTGAACGTCACCGACTACACGCGCATGCTGGGCGTACAGGCGCGGGCTGCGGCAGCAGCCATGGCCCGCTCGTCCACGCGCGCCAGGAACAGTGCGCTGCGCACGCTGGCACGCCTGCTGCGCGAGCAGGTTGCGTCCCTGCAAGCCGAAAACGCGCGGGACCTGCAGCGCGCCGAAGCCGCGGGCTTGGCGGCGCCCATGGTCGACCGCCTGCGCCTCACGCCGCAGGTGGTTGAGACCTGCGCGCAAGGCTGCGAGCAGCTGGCCGGCATGCCCGACCTCATCGGCGAGGTCATCGGCCTGCAACAGCAGCCCAGCGGCATCCGCGTGGGCCAGATGCGCGTGCCCATAGGCGTATTCGGCATGATCTACGAGAGCCGGCCCAACGTCACCATAGAAGCGGCCAGCCTGTCGATCAAGAGTGGCAACGCCTGCATCCTGCGCGGCGGATCCGAGGCGCTGGAATCCAACAAGGCGCTGGCGCGGCTGGTGGCGCAGGCGCTGACGCAAGCCGGCCTGCCTGCAGACGGGGTGCAGCTGGTGCAAACCACCGACCGCGCCGTGGTCGATGCCCTGATCGCCATGCCCGAGCATGTGGACCTCATCATTCCACGCGGCGGCCGCGGCCTGATCGAGCGCATTGCAGCAGGTGCGCAGGTGCCGGTCATCAAGCACCTGGACGGCAACTGCCACACTTACGTGGACGACCCCTGCGACCTGGCACAGGCGCTTGCGGTGGTCGACAACGCCAAGACACAGAAGTTCAGCCCCTGCAACGCCACCGAGAGCCTGCTGGTGGCCCACGGCGTGGCCGAATCGTTCCTGCCGCAGATTGGCCAGGTGTTTGCCGGCAAGCACGTCACCATGCGCTGCGATGACGCGGCCCGCGCCATCCTGCAGCAGGCGCTTGCCGGCGATGCCGCAAAATGGGTCGAGGCGGCCGACGCGCAGGACTGGACAACCGAATACCTGGCGCCCCGGATCAGCGTCAAGGTCGTGGCGGGGCTGGACGAGGCCATTGCGCACATCAACCGCTACGGCAGCCACCATACCGACGCCATCCTGACCAGCGACCACCGCCACGCCCAGCGCTTCCTGCGCGAGGTGGACTCGGCCAGCTGCATGGTCAACACCAGCACGCGCTTTGCCGACGGCTTTGAATACGGCCTGGGCGCTGAAATCGGCATCAGCACCGACAAGTTCCATGCGCGTGGCCCGGTGGGCCTGCAAGGCCTGACCTCGCTCAAGTGGGTGGTCCTGGGCGACGGCGAGCTGCGCGGCTGAGCGCGTCGCGGTATCGCCTGGGCGGCCCCTGCTTGACAGTGCCCATAAAATGGGTGGTTGTCCCCATGCGCGACCGCGCGGCAGCGTTGCGCGGGCCTTGAAATGACCGCCCGCGGCCCCCATTTCTGACGTGAGTGGATGGCCGATACCGCGCAAGCGGCGCACGAGGCGCACGGCCCCGTGCAGGCCAGCCATCAGGAAGAAGTCATGGTTCCACATCTTGTCACGGCCCTGAGCAAGGGAGCAATCAACGAACTCGAGCAACGCCTGCTCGACGCCACGCCCGTGATCGAACGCTGGTTCCGCCTGGAGTGGATGGAGCACACGCCACCGCTGTACTGCGCCGTGGACCTGCGCAACGCCGGCTTCAAGGTCGCGCCGGTGGATACCGACCTGCACCCCCAGGGCTGGCACAACCTGTCGCCCGAGACGCTGCCGCTGGCCGTGCAGGCGGCGCAGGCCGCCATAGAAAAGGTGTGCCCGGAAGCGCACAACCTGATGATCGTGCCGGAAAACGGAAAGCGCCCCGCGTATTACTACGCCAGCCTGGCCAAGCTGCAGGAAATCTTCCACATGGCCGGCCTGAACGTGCGCTTTGGGTCCATAGACCCCGATCTCAAGCAGAACACGGAGGTCAGGACGCCCGGCGGCACGACCTTGATCATCGAGCCAGCGCAGCGTTCGCGCTACCGCATGGGGCTGGAGCACTTTGAGCCCTGCACCATCCTGCTCAACAACGACCTGCGCGACGGCGCGCCCGGCATACTTGAAGACCTGCACGAGCAGTACGTGCTGCCGCCGCTGCAGGCCGGCTGGACCGTGCGTCGCAAGAGCCGCCACTTCCAGTGCTACCAGGACGTGGCCAAGCGCTTTGGCAAGCTCATCGGCATAGACCCCTGGCTGATCAACCCCGAGTTTGCCTCCTGCGGCCACATCAACATCCACGAGCCCAATGGCGGCGAGTGCCTGCGCACCAACGTCAAGGCGGTGCTGGCCAAGGTGCGCCGCAAGTACAAGGAATACGGCATCAACGAAAAGCCCTTTGTCGTCGTCAAGGCCGACCACGGCCCCAGCGGCATGGGCATCATGATCGTGCACGACCTCAAGGAGCTGGACGAGATCGGCAAGGATGGGGCGCAGGCCAAGACGGCAGCGCAGGTGCCGGCGGGCGAGGTCATCATCCAGGAAGGCGTGCTCACGTCCGAGCGCATCAACGACGCGGTGGCCGAGCCCGTGGTCTACATGATTGACCGCTACGTGGTCGGCGGCTTCTACCGCGCCCATGCCGAACGCGATGCCGATGAGAACCTCAAGGCGCCCGGTGCCCGCTTCGTGCCGCTGCCCTTTTCCAGCGATGCGCACCTGCCGCGGCCGGGCACCACGGGCGGGCCGGCCAGCACCAACCGCTTCTACATGTACGGCGTCATCGCCCGCCTGGCCATGGTGGCCGCCAGCTACGAACTGGAAGCCACCGACCCGGAGCTGGCCGAGCTGGCAGCTGCCTGAAACCCTGCCACCGCTCCGCGCGACGGACCGGAACCATCATCCCAGAATCATGAACCTGCTGTTCGTTGCCGACCCGCTGGAAGGCTTCCAGATCCACAAGGACACGACCTTCACCATGATGCGGGAAGCGCAGCAGCGCGGCCACCGCATCGCGTTTTGCCAGGATCGCGACCTGTCCTGGCAAAAGGGCGGCGTCGTGCACGCCTGGGTGCGCTTCATCGAGCTCACCGGCAACGCCGATCCCTGGTTTCGGCAAACCAACCACGCCGCGCACGCGCTCAGCGACTTTGACGCCGTGCTGATGCGCAAGGACCCGCCCTTTGACGCCGAATACATCCACGCGACGCACCTGCTGCAGCAGGCCGAGCGCGAGGGCGCGCGCGTCTTCAACAGCCCGCAGGCGCTGCGCGACCATCCGGAGAAGCTGGCGGTCATGGAATGGCCGCAGTTTGTCGGGCCGACGCTGGTCACGCGCTCGCCCGAGGCGATCCGCCAGTTCCACCGCGTGCACCAGGACATCATCGTCAAGCCGCTGGACGGCATGGGCGGGGAAGGCGTGTTCCGCGTCAGGGCCGACGGCCTCAACCTCACCTCGATCATCGAGTCGCTGGGCGGCGGCGCGCAGACGCTGATGGTGCAGAAGTTCCTGCCCGAGATCAGCGAAGGCGACAAGCGCGTGCTCATCATCGCCGGCCGGCCCGTGCCGTACTGCCTGGCCCGGATCGCGCAGGAAGGCGAGGTCCGCGCCAACCTGGCCTCCGGCGGCACCGGCATCGCGCAGCCGCTCACCGACAACGACCGTGACATCGCCGAGCAGATCGGCGCCGCGCTCGCACCGCGCGGGCTGCTGCTGATCGGGCTGGACATCATCGGCACGCGCGTGACCGAGATCAACGTGACCAGCCCCACCTGCTTCCGGGAGATCCAGGACCAGACCGACTGCAACGTCGCGGCGCTGTTCGTCGACGCGCTTGAGCGGGCGCTGAAGCAGCCGGCCAGAACCTAGCTCGCGCAGGCCGGCGGGCACGGCCCGAGCGCCGCGGCCTCAACGGTACGCCAGCGCCTGGTTGCCGTGCATGTTCCGGATGTGCCAGGCCGCGTTGTCATGAAAGACCTGCGTGCCCACGTCGGGCACCTGCGCGGCAAACGCCGGGTCCGTGTCGCGCCAGTGGCGGATGAGGCTGCCTGCCAGCGCAAATTCCCGGGGCATGGATGCATGCTCGACGCCGGCGCCATCGGTGCCGAGCATGACGCGCACGCCGGCCATGAGCAGGTGCTTTAGCGGGTGGCTGCCCAGGACGCCGGCCACTGCATCGCTGTCGTCGGGGTCGGGCATGAGAAACGCCGAGAGGTTGTTGAGCTCAAGATTGCGCGCCGGGTCGGCAGCCGCGGCGGCCACGCGCGGGATCAGTTCCGCGGCGGCGGGCGCAGCGGTCAGCGGCCAGGCGCCGGTCGCGATGTTGCTGTCCAGGTTGACGTCCGCTTCCACGCCCAGCTCGGCCATGCGCCGTGCCTGCGCCGCGTCGGCATGCGTGACGTGGCCGAGCCGGATGACCACGTACTCGTCCAGGTCCGGATGCGCCTGGCGCGCCTGCGCGATCGCGTCCAGCATCAGCGCGATGTTGCGCGCGGGCACCTGCGCGCTGGTCACCACGTTGCCCGACAGGACGGGTAGCTGGGCAAACACGGTGTCAAAGGTCCAGGGCCGCGGCGGCGGCTGCTGCGCGTAGTAGGCGGTGAAGTTCTCGCCCACGTGCGTGTGCACGAGCAGCTTGCCGCGCCAGCCCATTGCGCGGCGCGCGCGCGCCGCGTCCAGCGTCGCCGCAATCAGGCGCTGGTAGTGCGTCATGCCGCCCTCGCTGAAGCAGGTCATTTCCGGCGCGGCGGTGTCTATTCCGGCCAGCGCGTCAAAAAACGCCATCTGCTGCCCGGGCGAAACCAGCTGCCGGCCCGCCTTGTCCCGGCCCAGCAGCGCGTCGTGCATCTGCTGCGGGCTGCTTGCGATGGCGGCGGGCATGGGTTCCCAGTGGCACTGGCCGCTGCCTTCAAAGGTCTGGAACGCGTCGCCGGCCGCGTTCTGCCCCAGCTCGTGCGTGTGCGTCATGAGGACGATGCGCAAGCGCGGCACCGGCAGCCCCAGGCGCTGCAGCCGGGGCGCCAGCTGCGCCGGGCGCTCGGCGGCGCACATCACGTCGCCGAGCTTGGATGAATACCCGCGCTCGTCGTGGCGCCAGCCGCCGATGAAGCTGATCGACTGCTCCGAGTGCGTGATCTGCGTGCGCGCCAGCTCCAGCACCTGCGCCGTGCACAGCGCCTCGTCCAGCGCCTGCCCATCGTTGCGGTAAAAGCGCTCGCGCAGCCACTGGCTGGCCGGCTTGTGCATGGCGTACGCGCTGTCGAACTCGGTAAACGGCGTCGCCGTGTACAGGCGCTCCAGCGCGCCGTCCAGCACCTGCGCGTCCATTTCGGCAGACGGCGCAAACAACTCCAGCGTGGCGCGGGCGCCCAGTCCGACGCGCTGGCCCGAGGCAAAGGCGCCATCGCCCAGCTTGTCCTTCTGTCCTGCGTACCAGGTTCCGGCCAGCCACTGGTAGAAAGCCAGCTTGTCGGCGTGCGCAACGCCGGCGCCCTCGCGCTCTATCCCGGCCACGTACGCGGGCAGGTTGGCGCGGGCATCCCAGGGCAACACGCCCGACAGGTGCGTGTGCGGATCGAAGTAGCCAACGCCGTCCGGCCACCGGGGCTGCTCGGGCGCGGTCGTGCACGCGGCCAGCATGAGCGCGGCCAGCGCCAGCAGCAGCCAGTGCAGCGCCGCCGGCCATTCCCGCAAAACGCGCAAGGGGCGCACAGCCCCCAACGATGCCGGCCGCATCCGGCCCCGGTCCCACCTTCGCACTTGCGTCTCCTCGTGTCACGGGCGGCACGGGCCCGCCGCTGTTGTCTGTCGCGCCATTGTGGCAAGCGCCCGCCACGACGTCAAACAATACCCAGCCGGCGCAGTTCACTAACGTCTTCTGGAGACATTTCCAGCACGTCTTGCAGGATGTGTTCGGTATCGGCACCCAGGCTTGGCGGTGCGTGGCGGTATTGCACCGGCGTTGCCGACAGGCGCATGGGGCTGGCCAGCTGCGGCACGGGGCCCACGCCGGGCAGCGTCATCTGGCGCTGCAGGCCGCGTGCGCGCACCTGGGGGTCGGCAAAGACCTGGTCCAGCCGGTTCACGGGACCGCAGGGGACGGCACGGGCCTCCAGCACGCCGATCCAGTCCGCGGTGCTGCGCCGGGCGGTGATCTCGCACAGTTGTGCAACCAGCGCGTCGCGGTGTGCCACGCGCGCGGCGTTGGTGGCAAAGCGTGCGTCCTGCGCCAGCTCGGGAGCGCCCGCCGCGTCGCAAAAACGGGCAAATTGCCCGTCGTTGCCCACGGCCAGGATCATGCGCCCGTCCGCGGTGGGGAAGTCCTGGTACGGGACAATGTTGGGATGCGCATTGCCCAGCCGCTGCGGGTTGCGGCCGCCGGCCAGGTAATTCATGGCCTGGTTTGCCAGGCAGGCCACCTGCACGTCCAGCAGCGCCATGTCCACGTGCTGGCCCCGGCCCGTTCGCTGGCGCGCCGCCAGTGCCGCCTGGATCGCGTTGGCAGCGTACAGCCCGGTCAGGATGTCGGTCAGCGCGACGCCGACTTTCATGGGCCCGCCGCCGGGCTCGTCGTCGGGCCGGCCGGTGACGCTCATCAGCCCGCCCAGCCCCTGCACCAGGAAGTCGTAGCCTGCGCGGTGCGCGTACGGTCCGTCCTGGCCAAACCCGGTGATCGAGCAGTACACGAGCCGCGGGTTGACCTGCTGCAGGCTGGCCCAGTCCAGCCCGTGGCGCGCCAGCCCGCCCACCTTGAAGTTTTCCACCAGCACGTCCGAGCGCGCCGCAAGCGCCCGCACCAGCTCCTGGCCTTGCGGTGTTGCGATGTCAATGGTGACCGACCGCTTGTTGCGGTTGGCGCAGAGATAGTAGGCAGCCAGCCGCTGCGAGGCATCGTCTGCTGCGCCGCCCACCCAGGGCGGCCCCCAGCCGCGCGTGTCGTCTCCCGTGCCCGGGCGCTCCACCTTGATCACATCCGCGCCCAGGTCGGCCAGGATCTGGGTGGCCCACGGACCGGCCAGCACGCGCGAGAGATCGAGCACGCGCGTGCCCGCCAATGCGCCCGTTGAAGCGTCTGGTGCCTGAGCCATGATCGGGCGGCAGCCAGCTCGCGCCGGCCTACTGCAGCAGCTCCTCCGGTGCTTCCTGGAGCCGGGTCAGCGCTTCGCGCGTGGCCTTGAGCATCAGGCTTTCCGCCGCCACCGGCGTGATCAGCCCGGCCTGGAAGAAGCCGGCCAGGCGTTGCGTCTGGACCAGGAACGTCTTTTGCCCGCCGGTGGCAAACAGGTGCAGCTGGCCGCGCTGGCTGCGCCACACGTACTGCACGTGCGTGGCCTGCCCGTCAAAGTCCAGCGCGAACCAGCCGCCGCGCGGCAGCTCGCGCACGGCGGCAAGCACCTCGGGGGTCGGGGGCTCACCGCCGTCGTCAATGACGGTGATGACGGCGGCGCTGTCCTCGCCAAACATGAGTTCGATGACGCCCGGATCCAGCATCATGTCGCCTTCGGGGTCGTCGCTGACCACGTCTTCCAGCGTATCCAGCGCCTGGGCAAACTGCGTGAGCTGTGACGATGACAAGCCTTCGCCCTTGCCCTGGAACGCCAGCAGGACCGCGTCCTTGAGCTGGCGGATGTGCTCCTCCTGCGCCGATTCGGCCAGCCCCACCGAGCGCATGCCCTCGCGCAACAGCGCCAGCAGGCTGGCCAGGCCCTGCATCATCTGCGTGCGCCGCTGACGATCGGGCTGCACGCTGGTGGCGCGGATGAGTTCGGTGGCCGCCGCCTTGAAGCGCTGCGTGTCCGCATGATGCGCACCGCTGCGCACCGCGGCCACCGCCAGCACGTCGGACCAGACCTGGAACAGGAACTGGCGCACGGCCTCGCTCACCGGCAGCGTCTTGAGCCGGTGCGCCAGCTCGATGCTGTACTGCACGACCAGCGCCTCGCGCTGCTCCACCCGCTGCGCCAGCGACGTGGCACGCTGCATCGGCTCGGAATCGGTCAGCCAACCCTCGAGAAATTTCTCGAATTCACGCAGCATGACGCCAAATACCCGGCCGCCGATGTCGGGGTACTGCTCGATGATGCGAACGATGCGCTGGATTTCCGATTCCAGTGGATCGGTCGGAACCGAAGCCGCGTCCAGTCCCATGGCGCAGCCGCCCATGCGGTCGATGAGCTGCCGCGTCGGATGCTCTTCGGCCGTGAAAAAGTCCGGGTCGTTCAGCGCGATGCGCAGCACCGGAACCTGCAGACGGGCAAACCAGACCTTGATGCCCGCCGCAATGGAGTCTTCGGCCAGGATGGCCTGGAACATGAGCGCCACCACCTCGATGACCGCGCGCTCGTTGGGTTTCTCCGCCCGCGACTTGAGCGCGTTGGCACGTTGGCGCAATCGGTGCGCCAGCACGCCCACTGGAAACTCGGCTGCCGCCAGCGCCGCGTCCTGCATGCCATCAACACCGGTGACGGCCTCGGTCGCGATGAACTGGGTGGCCGGCTCGGCCAGCGCCTGCACCAGCGCCGGCGACAGCGTCAGCCCCGCAGCACGCGTGGTGGCCGCTGCGTAACCAGGCACCTGCTGCGCCAGCAGGCCTTCGAGCTGGGTCCACAGTTCCTGCGGGCGCTGGCGCAATGCCCAGGCCAGCGAGAGGCGGCCGTACTGCTGCTCGGCCAGCGCCGTCGCATGCTCCTGGAAGCGCCGGTGCGCCAGCCCGGCGTCGTGTCGCGCGGACGCAGGCATGGGCAGAGAGCGGCTCCAGATGGGCTGCGCCCGATACGCGTTGACCGGCTCGGCCGGGGCCTGCGTCAGGCCGCCATGGCCGCCCGCCACGGCCGCGTGCGCCGCCGTCATCTTCGCGCCGCCCGTGGTTCGGCCCCAGGACGGCTCATGCGCAGATCCGGCAAAACTGCCGGCTGCCGTGGACGCCGCTGCCGGGTCCAGCGTTCTCCGCACACGCGCCTTCAAATCCAGCTCGGCCGGTATGCCGGCCTCGAACAACACGTCGTTGGCCGCGGCATAGGCCTCTTCGTAGGTCTGGATCAGCACCGGTTTGAGGCCCTTCTGCACCAGGGTCCAGACGGGCTGGCTCAGGCCGCATTCGCGCCACGCAATGAGCAGGCAGCGAACGAACACCTCGGCGCGCAGCGGGTCGTCGCTGGCGAGCTGGCCGCTGTACTCCAGCCGCTGCATGCGGATCTGCAACTGCGCCCAGATTCCCGCCACGGCCTCGTTGATCGAGCTGCCGAGCCGGGCCGCCAGGATCTTGCCCTCGACCACGGTGTCATCGACCAGCTCCAGCTGGTCGTCGCCGGTCGGCGGCGTCGCGTCCAGCAGGCTGCCGCCATGCGCGACCTGCAGCCAGTGCCGGCGCGCGGCCTGCTCCCACTGCTGCCGCGCCTTGTCAAACGCCCGCGGCGCCTCCAACGCCTCCTGCGGTGTCACGGGCAGCCCGCGCAGGCTGCCATGCAACGTTTTTTCCAGGAATTCGCCGGCCGTTGCCGACAGACGGGGCAGCACGGCGCCAATGCGGCGAGCAAACTGCTCGCGCACGTCCCGTGCCAGCTGATGGCCCGTGTCTCCTGATGGCATGGCGGCAACCCCGTAAAAAGTCCGTCAGACTCGTTGTACCACGAACCTGCGCCGGCTTTGCGATGCGGCCGCCGCAGATCCTCAGACCACGGCGCCGGCGTTGGGGTCGTCGCGATCGATCTTGGGCTGGCGCCGGATCAGGTCCTCGCGCCGTATGCCCAGCCACATGGCAATCGATGCCGCGACAAATACCGATGAATAAATGCCGAACAGGATGCCTATGGTCAGCGCCACCGCAAAGTAGTGCAGCGCCTCGCCGCCAAAGAACAGCATGGACAGCACCACCACCTGCGTGGAACCGTGCGTGATGATGGTGCGGCTGATGTTGGCGGTGATCCCGTGGTTGATGATGTCCACGCGGTCCATCTTGCGAAAGCGCCGGAACGCCTCGCGGATGCGGTCAAAGATGATGACCGACTCGTTCACCGAGTAGCCCATGACCGCCAGCACCGCCGCCAGCACCGACAGCGAGAACTCCCACTGGAAGAATGCAAAGAAGCCCAGGATGATGACCACGTCATGCATGTTGGCGATGATCCCGGCCACCGCGTACTTCCATTCGAAGCGCAGCGCCAAGTACACCATGATGCCGATGATGACGAATGCCAGCGCCTTCAGCCCGTCGATGGCCAGCTCGTCGCCCACCTGCGGCCCCACGAACTCGGTGCGGCGCAGCTCGACGTCGGGCGCGCTCTTTTGCAGCGCCTGGATCACGTGCTGGCTTTGCTCGGCCGAGGACTCGCCCTCCTTGGATGGCAGACGGATCAGCACGTCGCGCGAGGTACCGAAGTTCTGCACCTGCACGTCGCTGTAGCCCAGCGCCGAGATCGCGCCGCGGATCTGGTCCAGGTCGGCAGTCTGCTGGTACGTCACCTCCATGACCGTGCCGCCGGTGAACTCCACCGACAGGTTCAGCCCGCGCGTGACCAGGAAGAGGACCGCCAGCACGAACGTGCCAAAGGAGATGAGGTTGAACAGCCACGCATACCGCATGAACGGGTAGTCGCGGCGTATCTTGAAGAATTCCATGGTTGAGTTCCGGTGCGCCCGTGGCGTTTAGCTGGCGCTGGACAGCTGCTCGTCGTCCTCGGGCTTCCAGACGGTCCCTATGGACACCGTCCGCAGCCGCTTCTTGCGGCCATACCAGAAGTTGACCAGCCCGCGCGAGAAGAACACCGCCGAGAACACCGACGTGCAGATGCCGATGACGTGCACCACGGCAAAGCCGCGTATGGGCCCCGAGCCAAAGGTCAGCAGCGCCAGCCCAGCCAGCAGCGAAGTCACGTTGGAGTCCAGGATGGCCGACCAGGCGCGGTCGTAGCCTGCGTTGATCGCCGCCTGCGGCGACATGCCGTCGCGCAGCTCCTCGCGTATGCGCTCGTTGATGAGCACGTTGGCGTCAATGGCCATGCCCATGGTCAGCGCCATCGCCGCCATGCCCGGCAGCGTCAATGTTGCCTGCAGCATGGACAGGACGGCAATGAGCAGCGTGAGGTTGAACGTGAGCGCTATAGCCGAGAACAGGCCGAACATCATGTAGTAGATCGACATGAACACGATGATCACCAGGAACCCCCACAGCACGCTGTTGAAGCCCTTGGTGATGTTCTCGGCGCCCAGGCTGGGGCCTATGGTGCGCTCCTCGATGATCTCCATGGGCGCTGCCAGCGAGCCGGCGCGCAGCAGCAGCGCCAGGTCGGCGGCCTCGTTCACCGTCATGGACCCGGAGATCTGGAAGCGCGTGCCCAGCTCGGCCTGGATCACCGGCGCCGTCAGCGCCTCGCCCTTGCCCTTCTCGAACAGGATGATGGCCATGCGCTTCTTGATGTTCTTGCGGCTGACGTCGCGCATGATGCGCCCGCCCTTGGCGTCGACCGTCAGGTCCACCTTGGGCTGCTGCGTCTGCGAATCAAACCCCGGCTGCGCGTCGGTGAGGCTGTCGCCGGAGAGGATGACGTCGCGCTTGACGATGACCGGCCGGCCGTCGGGCAGCAGGAATTTTTCGTCGCCAAAGGGCACCGGGCCGTTGCCCAGCTCGGCAGCGCGCCCTTCCGGGCTTTCATCGACCAGCCGCATCTCCAGCGTTGCCGTGCGGCCCAGGATGTCCTTGGCCTTGGCCGTGTCCTGCACGCCCGGCAGCTCCACCACGACGCGGTCGGCCCCCTGCTGCTGGATCACCGGCTCGGCCACGCCCAGCTCGTTGACGCGGTTGTGCAGCGTCTGGATGTTCTGCTTCAGCGCAGTGTCCTGCACGCGGCGCAGGGCATCGGCGTTGTACGACAGCACCAGGTGACCTGCGTCGCTCTGCCCGGTGTTGACCTGCAGGTCCGGGAACCTGTCCAGCACCAGGTCGCGCGCTGCCGCCTGCGTGGCGGCATCGTCCGTGCTGATCTCTATGTGCTCGCCCACCACCTCGATGCCGCCGTGACGGATCTTCTTCTCGCGCAGCTGCGTGCGCAGGTCGCTGGCCTGCGTCTCCAGGTGCTTCTTCAGCGCCGCACGCATGTCCACCTGCAGCAGGAAGTGCACGCCGCCGCGCAGGTCCAGCCCCAGGTACATGGGCCGGGCGTTGAGCGCCAGCAGCCAGGCCGGCGTGCGCGACACCAGGTTCAGCGCAACGATGTAGTCCGCTGCCTCCGGGTCGGGGTTGAGCTCCTGCTCAAGCAGGTCCTTGGCCCGGAGCTGGACGTCGGTGGTCTCGAACCGCGCCCAGACCGAGCCGCCCTCCAGCGCCAGGTGCGTGCTGCTGATGCCGTTTTTCTTCAGGACATCTTCAACCCGGGCCAGCGTGCCGGCGTCCACGCGCGCCGTGGTCCGCCCCGGCGAGACCTGCACCGCCGGCGCCTCGCCAAAGAAATTGGGCATCATGTACAGCGCCGCCACGACGACGCTGGCAATGATGATGAGGTATTTCCACAGCGGATAACGATTCATGTGACAAACCCGGTTCCATGCCGTGCGGCAGCCGTGCCGGCGTCGCGGCGCAGTTGCTGCGGCATCAGGATTTCTTGACCGTGCCCTTGGGCAGGACCTGCGTCACCGCGCTGCGCTGCAGCTGCACCTCCACGCCCGAGGCAATCTGCAGGCTGAGGTGATTGCCGTTGATGCTGGTCACGCGCCCGAGCAGACCGCCGGAAGTCACCACCTCGTCGCCCTTGGCCAGCGCCTCGACCATGGCGCGGTGCTCCTTTTGCTTCTTCATCTGCGGCCGGATCATGATGAAGTACAGCACCACGAACATCAGCACCAGCGGCAGCATGCCCATGAGGGTGGACGACATGTCGCCGCCCGCGGCGCCCGACTGGGCAAAAGCATTGGAAATGAACACGGGAAAGCTCCTGGATCAAGGCAGCCGGGGGATGGCCCGGACCGGGCCACACCCACTGGCGTTAAAGAAGCGTGCAATGCACGGACGCCAGCCCGGGACCACGCCCGTCCGGCTCGCGCAAGACATCATGTGGAGAACCACAAGAAAGCCTTGTATTGTAAAACGCGCGCGCGCTGGCGTCTTGTCCCGGGCCAACCCGTCGTGCCAATGCGTCGGTGATTCGGCATGTTGCCCGCGCTGTGCAGGGCCTGCAGCGCCGCACGACTTACACTTGCCCCGATGCATAGCACATGGCAAAAGATCGCACTGGGCCTGCTTGCCGTCCTGTGGACCTGGCAAGCCGCTGCCGCGCTGCCGCCGGCGGTCGCGCAGGCACTGGACCAGGCCGGCGTGAGCCCCGAGCACGTGGCCCTGCTGGTGGCACCGGTCAACCCGGCGGGCAGCGATGCAGGCGCCGGCGGCCCGCGACTGGCCTGGCGCACCGGCGTTCCCATGAACCCGGCGTCGGTCATGAAGCTGGTCACCACGTACGCGGCGCTGGATACGCTGGGACCGGGCTGGTTCTGGAAGACCCGGGTCTACGTGGACGGCGAGATCCGCAACGGCACGCTGCATGGCGACCTCATCGTGCAGGGCAGCGGCGACCCCAAGCTGGTTGTCGAGCGGCTGCAGGCGCTCATTGCCGCCATCCGCGACAAGGGCGTGCACCACATCCAGGGCGACATCCTGCTTGACGCCAGCGTCTTTGACGTGCCGCCGCACGACCCGGCCGCGTTTGACGGCGAGCCGCTGCGTCCCTACAACGTCGGCCCCAGCGGCCTGCTCGTCAACTTCAAGGCGCTGGTGCTGAAGTTCTTTCCCGATGCCGCGGCCGGCACCGTGCGCGTGGAAAGCGAGCCGCCGCTGCTGGGCGTCAGCATCCCGACCCACATTGCGGCCGCGCGCGGCGCCTGCGGCGCCTGGCACGACAAGCTGGCCGCCAGCTTTGCCGACCCCGCCCACGTGCGGCTGGCGGGCCAGTACCCGCTCAGCTGCGGAGAACGCGAGTGGGCCGTGGCCTGGCCCGATCCGGACAGCTTTGCACCCCGCGCCTTTGCCGCGCTGTGGCGCGCCGCCGGCGGCACGCTGGCGGGCCAGGCGCGCTGGTCGCCACCCGTGCAACCGGCGCGGCTGCTGGTCACCGGCTATTCGCTGCCGCTGACCGAGATCATCGCGGACATCAACGAATACTCCAACAACGTCATGGCGCAGCAGCTGTTCCTCACGCTGTCTGCAGCCAATGGCAGCGCCGGCAGCCTGGCCGGCTCGACCGCCACCGTGCAGCAATGGTGGCAGCAGCGTTTTGGCCGGCTTGAAGCACCGGTCCTGGACAACGGGTCGGGGCTGACGCGGACCGGCCGCATCAGCGCCGATGCGCTGGCCGCCATCCTGCAGGACGCGGCGCGCGGCCCCAACGCCGGCCACTTCGAGCGCTCGCTGCCCATCGCTGGCGTCAACGGCACCGTACGCCACCTGGCCCGGCGCGTCCCGGACTCGCCGGCCATAGGGCAGGCACGCCTGAAGACCGGTAGCCTGCGCGATGTGGCAGCCATTGCCGGCTACGCCTGGGGCCGCTCGGGCAGGCAGTACGTGGTGGTCGGGCTCATCAATGACGAGCGCGCGCCCGCCGCGAGGGCGGCACTGTACCGGCTGGTCGAGTGGGCGGTGCTGGACGACTGATCGGTGGCCGTGCGGTTTGCGTCACGCGCCCGTTGATAACGTGTTCGATCGAATACAATTGATCCGTGTACCAGGTCGAGACCACCGAAACGTTTGACGCGTGGCTTCACGGCCTGAAGGACTCGGTCACGCGCAAGCGCTTGGCACTGCGCCTGCGCAAGGCCGAACTTGGCAACTTGGGCGATGTCAAAGCGGTGGGCAGCGGCGTGTGGGAAATGCGCGAATTTTTTGGCCCCGGCTGGTGCATGTACTACCTGCTGCAGGACAACGTGCTGATCCTGATGCGCGGTGGAGGTGACAAATCAAGCCAGCGCAAGGATATTGCGGCGGCGCTGAAACTGGCGGCACTGTTCAGGGAACCATGACCATGAGACCACAAACGCGACCTTTTGACGTCACCGAAATGCTGCAAACCGACCAGGACATTGCCGAATACCTGACCCTGGTCATCGAAGACGGCGACCCGGCGCTGCTGGCGGCCACCCTGGGCGACATCGCGCGTGCACGCGGCATGACGCAAATTGCCAGGGACGCGGGCATCGGCCGCGAAGCGCTGTACAAGGCGCTGCGCCCCGGTGCCGCCCCGCGCTTTGACACCATTGCGCGCGTGTGCAAGGCGCTGGGCGTCAAGCTGGTGGCGCAGGTGCAGGGGCCGGTCGACCGCGGTGCTGGCGACATGACAGATGATCTCGCCGCTGCGCAGCATGAATGATTGCAGCTGTGCCGCCATGATTCATCATGAGCCGCCACAGGCGGCTTTCATCCGGGGCCCGCAAGGGCCAAGATCATCCGTCATCCGTCATCTGTCATTCGGCACGACCGGCCATCACAATTCAACCCCGCGTGGCAACGACTTCGCGCGCAACCTTCCCTTGAGAGCCTCATGACCTCCTCATCCCAGCACCTCATCCGCATCGGCATCGTCGGCTACGGCAACCTGGGCCGCGGCGTCGAACTGGCTGTGGCCAAAACAGCCGACATGCAACTGGCGGGCATCTGGACCCGGCGCGCGCCCGCGCAGGTTCAACCCCAGCTGGCCACCAGCACCGTGCATCCGCTGGCCGAGCTGGACACACATGGCGATGCCATGGACGTGCTCATCCTCTGCGGCGGCTCCAAGGACGACCTGCCGCAGCAGTCGCCCACGCTGGCTGCGCGCTTCAACATCGTAGACAGCTTTGACAACCACGGCCGCATCCCCGAGCACTTTGCCGCCGTTGACGCCGCCGCGCGCGCGGCCGGCACCAGCGCGCTCATCTCCGCCGGCTGGGACCCCGGCCTGTTTTCCCTGCAGCGCGTCATGGGCGAGGCGCTGCTGCCCGACGGCGCCACCTACACCTTCTGGGGCAAGGGCCTGAGCCAGGGCCACTCCGACGCCATCCGCCACGTGCCCGGCGTTGCCGCCGGCGTGCAATACACCATTCCGTCAGACGAGGCCATTGCTGCCGTGCGCAGCGGCGCCCGGCCCGAGCTGGCCACGCGCCAGAAGCACAGGCGTGAATGCTGGGTCGTGCTGGAGCAAGGCGCCGATGCGGATGCCGTTCGCCACGCCATCACCACCATGCCCGGCTACTTTGCCGACTACGACACCAGCGTGCACTTCATCAGCGCCGAAGAGCTCGCGCGCGACCATGCCACCATGCCGCACGGCGGCTTTGTCATCCGCAGCGGCAACACCACACCAGGGCACGTGCAGGTCAGCGAATTCAGCCTCAAGCTCGCCAGCAACCCCGAATTCACCGCCAGCGTGCTCGTGGCCTTTGCCCGCGCCGTGCACCGCATGCACCGGGGCGGCCACCGCGGCGCACTTACGGTGCTTGACGTGCCACCCGGGCTGCTGTCGCCGCGCAGCGCGGCTGAACTGCGCAAAGACCTGCTTTGAGGCCATTGCCTGCGTGGCCACCGCGCAAGCAACGCTCCGTAATCCACCAAAGGCCATCGCCGGATGCGCTGCGCTTATCCAGCCTACACGTCCACCACGAAAACAACGCCCCGTAGGGTGGATAAGCAAAGCGCATCCACCAAAACGCCCGTGAAAACAACGCCCCGCAGGGCGAACAAACAACGCGCGCTCATCAACAACCGCCCACCGTCCACCCTACTCAAACTCCATCCCGCGCACCGCGTCCGGCTCGGTCGCGCCCCAATCCCGCACGTACCATCTGCGCGCAACAAACCGCGAGAAGCTGGACCACGGCCAGTCCGCCGGCCGCGTTGCGTATCCATGCTTGACCGGGTTGTAATGGATATATTCCACGTGACGCCGCCAGTCGTCCGCGTCGCGGATCACGTGTTCCCAGAACCGGCGCTGCCACACCTGGCGCTCGCCACGCGCGTCGGCCTGCGGCGCAATCGCGCGTGACGCCGCCTTCTTGATCTCGCGCCAGCGCGACGAGTAGTCGCCATCGCCCGGCGGCAGGCGCCAGATGCAATGCAGGTGGTCGGGCAGCACCACCATGGCCTCCACCGCAAACGGCCGCGTCGCCCTGACCTTGCCAAACGCCGCGCGCAAGTGAGCCACCGCGTGGTCCGAAGCAAAGACACTGCGACGCTGCCACGTGACCACGGTGAAGAAGAACGTACCGCCCGGTACCCGGGCACGGCGGTAGTTGGCCATGAGCCTCTCCCTGTTTGCCGCTTGCCGGATGCGCTTGTGCTTATCCGGCCTACAAGCCGCACGCACCACCACGTAGGGTGGATAAGCGCAGCGCATCCACCAACCCTTGCCCCACCGGCTCACCAATGCACGTGCGCCAAGCCGGGCCGGGCTGCTGCTCACAACACGCGGTGCGCCAGCGCCGGCAGCTGCTTGCGCCGGGCCGCGATTTCAGCGGCGTCCAGCTCGGCCAGCACGACGCCGGCCCCCGTCGCCCGCAGGGCCAGCACTTGGCCCCAGGCGCTGACGATCATGCTGTGGCCCCAGGTGCGGCGGCCGTTTTCATGCTTGCCGCCTTGTGCGGGGGCAACGACGGCGGCCAGGTTTTCCACGGCGCGGGCGCGCAGCAGCAGTTCCCAGTGCGCCTGGCCGGTGCGGTACGTGAACGCGCTGGGAACGAGCAGCAGGTCGGCGCCCTGCGCGGCGTAGTGGCGGTAGAGTTCGGGAAAGCGCAGGTCGTAGCAGATGGACAGGCCCACGCGCCAGCGGTGGCCGTCCCGCGCGGCCAGCTCGAAGGTGGCCGGATCGGTGCCCGGTTGCAGCGTGGCCGCCTCGTCGTAGCTGCGGTCGCCGCCGTCAAAGTGGAACAGGTGGATCTTGTCGTAGCGGGCCATGCGCTGTCCGGCCGGGTCGAACACGAGCAGGGCATTGCGCACGCGGCCCGGGTCGGGCGGCTGGCAGGCCAGCGGCAGGGTGCCGCCGGCGATCCACAGGCCCAGCTCGCGTGCGGTGGCCGACAGCCAGTCCTGGACGGGGCCGCTGCCCGGGGTTTCCTGCACGGCCAGCTTGTCGGCGTCATGGTGGCCGAGCAGGCAGAAGTATTCGGGCAGGACGGCCAGCTCGGCGCCGGCCGCAGCGGCCTGCTGCAACAGCAGGCCGGCGGTGTGCAGGTTGGCGTCGACCCGGGTGCCGGACACCATCTGGATGGCAGCAACCTTCATGACGGTCTCCGCAGCGGAACGCGGCGGCTTGCGCCGGATGCGGGCGCGGCCGCCCGCGGTTCAGGGGTTGTTTTCGCCAGCGGCGGGCATGCGATCCTCATCTTGGTTCGAGTCCTCATTTTGGGGTGGCGGCGCCAGGGCCTCAACCTGCGGGTCACTCCAGCTGCCGCGGACGTGGAATTCACGCGCGTTGGCCTTGCCCAGCGGCCCCTTGAGCGCCAGCTGCGCGACAAATGCAGCGGCGCCCAGCGCCGGACTGATGGCGGTGGCGGCCAGCGCCGCCGCGCCCGCATCAAGACGCGGCTGGACGCGCACGTGCAGGTCCTGCGTCTTTTTCTGCAGGTCGGCCTGGCCGCTCATCTCAATGATGGCGCTGACGCCCTCGATCTGCAGGTTGTCGGCGCTGATGATGCCGTGGTCAAGCCGGGTCTCGGCGTGCATGCGATCATAGGCGAAGCCCGAACGAAAAATATCGCTGAAGTCCAGCATAAACCGGCGTGGCAGGGCTTGCAAGCTGAGCACGCCAAAGAGCTTGCTCGCCCCGGGCTCCAGCTTGACAAAACGCCCGTTGGCCAGGTCAAGCTGCAGCTGGCCGCGCAGTGCGGGCACGTCCAGCGCCAGCGGCGACCCCTTCCACGCCAGCTCTCCGGTCACGGAGCCGGTGCCGCCGGCCATGACGCCCGGTTGGCCCAGGCGCTGCAGCAGGACGCCGGCGTCTTCTACCTCGAGCTGGAACCCGAGCACGGTCTGGTTGGTGGCGGCGCCGTCCTTGCCGCCCGGCAGCACCGTGCTCTTGCCTCCGGCCTGCAGCCGCGCCTGCGGCGTGGCCAGGACCAGCCGGTCGATGCGCCAGCCCGGCGCGGCTTCTCCAGCTTCATGGCTGGCCTGCAGCTCAAGCCGCCCCAGATCCAGCTGGTTCCAGACAAAGTGGTCGGCCACGATGGCCATGGATGGCAGCTCAGACGCGGGGGTCACGTCCTGCTGCACGGCCGGTTCGGCCGTTTCCGCTTTGAGGTGCGACAGCTGCGCCTCAAGCTGCCCGGGCTGCCCCACTGCGCCCCACTGGTACGTCACATCGCCCGCCAGATCGGGCGACTGGACGCTGCTTTGCCAGCGCATGCCCTGGCGCTGGCCACTGGCGCTGACGTCGGCCAGCTCGTGCGCGGCCACGCGCAAGCGCCGCACCGCGATGCGCCAGCGGTCGGGAAACCAGCGGTCGGCTGCGCCGCGCTGGTCCGCAGCCTGCACCAGCGGGCGGGCGAGGCTGGCCCACCGGTCGACGTCCAGCGCAGCCAGGTCGGCTTCGAGCGCCAGGTCCTGGCCAGCCGGCGGCTCGTGGCCGGCTGCGGCGGCAGCGCCCAGCAGCGTCGTCCCGCGCGGCGCTGCTGCCAGCCCCTGCGGCCAGGACCAGTGCACGGCAAGCCGGTCCGCCAGCTGCAGGTCCAGCCGCAGCGGTGTGGCGGGACGGTCCGCGCCCTGGCGCTGCCAGCGCAGCTGCAGCGGCCAGCGCGGCGCGGCCGGCTTGTCAAGCGGCGCGGGCCAGGCCATGGCCAGCCCCTCCAGGCTGCTGTCCAGCGCCACCGTCCGGGCGCCATCGGTGGCGACGTCCAGCGCCAGCACATAGTCGGTGCTGCCTTGCAGCGCGTCGGCCAGCGGGGTCCAGGCCGCCAGCGGCAGTTGCCTGGCCATCTGCTGCAGGCCGGCAGCGCTGGCGGTGCCGCGTGCCTGGATGCGCGCAGACTGCACAGTGTTTGCCTTGTCGTTGGCCAGGCCGCCGCTGATGACCACGGGTCCGCCCAGCGCGCGCGCCTGCACATCGTCGATGGAAAAGCCGGATTCGGAAAACGCAACGCTGCCTTGCGCGGCGTCCAGCGGCGGCACGGCAGGGCCCATGCTGATCCTGTTTTGCTGCAAATGCACGCGCCCACGTACGGTGGATTTCGACAGCGCCGACACGGGCAGGTCCAGCTGCAGCTGCAGCTGCGCCTCGCCGCTGGCGTGCGCATCGTCCAGCGCATGTCCGGTGAGCGCGGCCAGCGGCGAGGCGCGCACCACGTCCAGCGCCGCTTCCAGCTTGCCGCTGCCGCTGGCGCTCACGACCACCCGTGCCTTGTCAAAGTCGGCGATGTCGGCGCTGATGTCGTCAAAGGCCCAGCCGGGATGATCCCGGACCTGCGCCGACGCCTGGCGCACGTGCATGGCGGCCGCGTCAAATTCCAGCTGCCCGCCCAGCTCATGCAAGGCTGGCCAGGCGGACTCGCCTGCATCCTGCAGCCGCGTCGGCACGTACGCCATGATCCCGTCGTCGACCTGCCCGCTTATGCGGAAGATCCCTTCTTCGCCGGGCATGTTGAACGGCACCTCGGCCAGCGGGCCGCGCACGCGCACGTCGGCATTGCTGATGCGGCCCTGGACGATGGCGTCGCGCACGTAGTGGCGCGCGTCGGCAGGCAGCACCAGCGGCAGGTAGCGGTGCACGCGCGCACCGTCACCGCGGCTCAGCCTGCCGCGCAAGTCCAGGAAGCCGGGATAGCGGCCGTCGCCATCGGGCGGCATGGCGCCTGTCCGCCAAAAGCCGCTGAACGTTCCCTGCGCGTCGGCGTTGGCCAGCTCCAGCCGGTCGACGTCGACGCGGGTGCCATCCTCGTCTGTGCGCCAGCCGAGCTTGGCAAGCAGCTGGCCCACGTCCACGGTTGGCTCCTCGAACACGCCCGGAAACGTGAGCGTGCCGTTATTCATGGTGACAGTGGCCCGGCCGCCGGCCTGGCTGGCGTCAAAGACAACGTCCAGACCCTGCACGCCGGGCCGGCCGATGCGGGCATCGGCAGGTCCGCCGTCCGCTTCTTGGGCAACAGGCCGGGCCGCGACCGCCAGCTCGTGGATCCTGCCGCGAGCCTGCCAGTTGCGCGTGAGGCGCAGCGGACCCAGCCACCGGGCGTCGAGCGTGTCCAGCCAGCCGGCCGGCCGCAGCTCGTGCAGCGCCCGCTGCAGCGCATGGGGCAGCGGCAGGTGCCGCGCCAGCTGCTGCAGCGCGTCCAGGTCGACGTGGCTGGCCTGCAGCCGCATGGGCGCATCCGCTTCGGGTGCCAGCGCGTACGACAGCGTTGCAGACGAGCCGGTCAGACTGCTGCCGTCCGGCCATGCCAACTGCACGTCGTCCAGCGTCACCTGTGCCCCCTCGGCCTGGCGCTGCCACCGCACGGTGCCGTCCAGCGTCTGCAGCTGCAGCGGCTGCACGTAACGCCCGAGGCGGCCGGCCAGCTGCTGCAACGACACGCTGGCCTCAAACTCCCCAAGCTGGCCGTCGCTGGCGTTGCCTTGAACGTGCAGCGTGGCTGTTCCCGCATCCAGGCGCACGCCCCAGCGCGTATCCAGCGCCAGCGCGTCGGCCAGCTGCGTCACCGGCAGACCCTGCACATCCAGCTGCAGCCGGCCGCCCCAGTGCCGCCAGTTGCCGGCACGGAGGGGCCAGAGCGGCCGGCGCAGGCGCGCGGCGAGCGACAGGTGGGGACTGCTGCTCGTGCTGCCCGCTTCCACGCTGAGCGCCAGCCGCCGGTCCCGGCCCCGCAGGTCCACGTCGACGGCGTCAAGCGTGAATTCGTGATCGTGCCACGCATCGACCCAGTGCAACTGCCCGCCGTGCAGGCTGATCCGCGGCTGCGCCAGCAGCCAGTGCAGCGCTACGCCGGAGTCGTCCGCGTCAGGCGTCAGCGCGACGCCGGCGGCGCGGATGCCACCGCCGGCATCGCGACGCAGCCAGACCGTGGCGGCGTCGACGTCGAGCGCGTCGATGCGGCCGCGCAGCAGGTTCCAGGGCGAGAGGCGCACGCTGGCCCGCCCGGCCTGCAGGCCGGGCTGTCCGTTGGCATCGGTGATCTCCAGTCCCTGCACCACGAGCGTGGGCAGCCAGCCCTGCGATTGCGCCGACAGCCGCTGCGCGGAGACGTGCGCATCCAGCGCCTGGCCTGCCCAGGCAGCCAGCTGCGGGCGAAAGTCGTCGATTCGCGGCACAATGAGCCAGTGCAGGCTTGCCCACGCCAGCGCCACGAGCAGCAGCAGCAACGCCGCTGCTGCTGCCAGGCTGCGTACCAGGGTGACCAGTATTTTGGGGATCAAGACAAAGTGATGAAAGGGCTGCAGCAAGAACCAGGCGCAGCAACCGATCCGGCAAGTTGAACACAATGTACCGCGCCAGCAGGGCGCAAGCGCCGGCTTCTTCCGGTTTTTTTGAGCAACGCGGGGCTGCCAGCTGCCGTGTCCTGCGCAGCACAACGAATGCAATGACAGATGCCCGGTCTGCGGTCACGGATCCGATCCGCCCTCCCATCGATTCAGATCCTGCGCCGTCGGCTGGTGTCGCCAGCCATTCGCGCATGGTGCAGCGGCTGAGGCGACGCTACGGCGATTTGCTGCCGCTGCTCGCGCCCGGCTGCCCGGACACGGCATCCATGACCGCCTGCCTGCAGACGCTGCGCGAGCGGGGCCATGGCACCGGCGCTGCGCTGCGCATCTTGCGCAGCCTGGTCATGGAGCGGCTGGTCGTGCTTGACTGCGAGCGCGGCAAGCCGCTGGCGGCGATCATGCGCGCGGTCACGCAGCTGGCCGAGCTGGCGCTCGATGCGGCGTGTACCGAGGCGTACCGCGAGCTGGACGCGCGCTGGGGCGCACCACTGACCGACCGCGGGCAGCGCGCGCGGCTCTGGGTCATCGGCATGGGCAAGCTGGGCGGGCGCGAGCTCAACGTGTCCAGCGACATCGACCTCATTTACGTCCACGACCACGACGGCCAGACCGCCGGCGGCGCCGACGGCGAGCGCATCTCGGTCCGCGAGTACTTCACGCACGCGGCGCGCCGCATCCAGGGCCTGATCGCCGATCCCACCGAGCATGGCCTGGTGTTTCGCATCGACCTGGCGCTGCGCCCCGACGGCAACGCCGGCGCCGTGGTCAGCTCGCTGGAGTCGCTGCGGGAATACCTGCTGGTGCAGGGCCGCGAATGGGAGCGCTTTGCCTGGCTCAAGAGCCGCGTCGTTGCGCCGGCCAGCGCCATCAGCGACGGCTCGGCGCAGGCGCTGCGCGGCGTGGTGCTGCCCTTTGTCTTTCGCAAGTACCTGGACTACAACGTCTTTGAATCGCTGCGCACGCTGCATGCGCAGATCCGCAGCCATGCCGCGCGCCGCAGCGCCGGCCGGCCGGCGCGCCTGGGCGACATCAAGCTGTCCTGCGGCGGCATCCGCGAGATCGAGTTTGCCGTGCAGCTGCCGCAACTGGTGCGCGGCGGCCAGTTCCCTGAGCTGCGCACCCGCTCGACGCTGACGGCGCTGGAGCGGCTGGTCGACGCCGAGCTCATGGCGCCCGACGCCGCCACCCAGCTGCGGCAGGCGTACATCTTTTTGCGCCGCGTCGAGCACCGCATCCAGTACCTGGACGACCAGCAAACGCACATCCTGCCTGCCGACGAGGCCGACCTGCAGTGGCTGGCGCGGACCATGGGCTTTGACTCCGCGTCCGCTTTCCTGGCGCAGCTGGACCAGCATCGCGAGGCGGTGGCCGAGCAGTTCAACCAGTTACTTGGCGAGAGCAAGGCGTGCCGCAACTGCCATCCGGCCGCTGCGCCGGCCGACGGCGCCAGCGCGGGGCCGCCGGCAAGCCTGCACGAGCTGGCGCAGCGCAGCAGCAGCGCCAGCGTCCGGCAGCAGTTGCAAGCCTGGCAGCAACAGCCACGCGTGCAGGAGCTGGGCCCGCGCACGCGCCAGCGGCTGTTCCCCGTCATGGCGCAGACCGTGGCCTGGCACAACCGCGGCCGCGTCAGCGAAACCGCCGTGCTGCGCTTCATAGACTGGATCGATTCGCTGCTCGGGCGCGACAACTACCTGGCGCTGCTGCAGGAGCGGCCCGTGGTGCACGAGCGGGTCCTGCACGTCCTGAACACGGCGCGCTGGCCAGCCCGCTACCTCTTGCAGCACCCAGCCGTCATCGACGAGCTGGCCAGCGACGACGTGCTGGTCGGCCGCTTTGACGCCGACGCCTTCGAGCACGAGCTGCAGGACCGCCGCGCCGCGCTGGTGCGGACGCAGGAAGACAGCGAAGAGAACCTGCTCAACCTGCTGCGCCGCGCCCAGCACGCCGAAACGTTCCGCACGCTGCTGCGCGACCTGGACCGGCGCATCACCGTCGAGCAGGTGGCCGACGACCTGTCGGCGCTGGCCGATTCCATCCTGCGTGTTGCGGTGCAATGGTGCTGGCCGTTCCTCAGGCGGCGCCACCGCGAGCAGCCGCGGCTGGGCATCATCGGCTACGGCAAGCTGGGCGGCAAGGAGCTGGGCTACGGCAGCGACCTGGACCTGGTGTTTGTCTTCGAGGACGACGACGAGCGCGCGCCGCAAGTCTACGCCGCCTTTGTCCGCAAGCTGATCAGCTGGCTCACCGTCAAGACCGCCGAGGGCGGGCTCTACGAGATAGACACCGCGCTGCGCCCCAACGGCAACGCCGGCCTGCTCGTGACCCGCTTTGACGCCTACGCCGACTACCAGCAGCGCCGGGGCAGCAACACGGCCTGGACGTGGGAGCACCAGGCCATGACGCGGGCACGAATGGTGCCCCCACGCTCCCCCGCTGCGCGTGGTCCGCTGCCCCCCGAGGGGGCTGATCCGGCTTGGGAGCGGCCCGGCGCCGGATCGCTGCCCCCACGCTCCCCCGCTGCGCCTGGTCCGCTGCCCCCCGGGGGGGCTGATCCGGCTTGGGAGCGGCCCGGCGCCGGATCGGTGCCCCCACGCTCCCCCGCTGCGCGTGGTGCGCTGACTCTCGAGCCAGCTGCTGACGCCCTCGGTCAGCACGGCGGTGACGGCGCTGACTCTCCGGCGCTGCCGCTGGACCTCGTGGCGCGGTTTGACGCCGTCCGCAACGCCGTGATCACCGCGCCGCGCGACCTGCCCGCGCTGCGCAGCCAGATCATCGACATGCGCCGCCGCATCCATGCGGCGCACCCGGTGCGTGTCGGGCTGTTCGATGTCAAGCACAGCAGCGGCGGCATGGTTGACGTGGAATTCGTCACGCAGTACCTGGTCCTGGCTCACAGCGCCCGGCATCCCGAGCTGCGGCCGAACTTGGGCAACATCTCGCTGCTGCTGCGCGCCGAGCAGGCCGGCCTGCTCAGCGCCGGAGCCGGTCATGCCGCGGCCAACGCGTATCGCACGCTGCGCCATGTCCAGCACCGGGCGCGCCTGGACGAGCGCCCGACGCAGGTCGCGCCCAACCTGCTGCTGCGCGAGCGCGCAGCGATCCAGCGCCTGTGGCAGCGCGTGCTTGAGGCCCCGGACGCACCAACATGACCCAGGCCCCGCCCGACAACGCGTTCCGCCAGGCGCACCTGCCGCTGGAAGCGCTGCTGAAGCAGCACCTGCTCGCCGTGGTGGGCGGCGACTTCACCGGGGCGCTGGCGCACCTGGCGCAGTGGCAGCCGGCGCTGCAGGAGCACATGGAACTGGAAGAAACCCGGCTGTTCCCGCAGATTCCGGAAGATGCGCGCTGGGCCGAGCGCGTCTACCGGCTCGAGCACGACCGCATTGCGGCACTGGCCGCAGATTACATGCTGCTGGTGCGCAGGGTGGCCGAGCGGCCGCCGCAGGGCCAGGCGCGGATACGTGCCGCTTCGCTGAGCTTGCTTGACGCTGCGCATTCGCTGCGCCACCTCCTGGAGCACCACCACGAGCGCGAGGAAAAGGCGCTGGCGCAGGAATTGCCGCTGGCGCTGCAGCGCGCGGTGCTGCAACCGGCCGGCGCCAGCGATCCCGCGCGCTGAGCCATGCCGGCGCCGCCACGCTTGCAGATCCGCCCGGCGGCAGCCACGCACGCCGCGTGCGCGCTGCTTGCGCGCGCCATGCGCGACAACCCCACGCATGTGGCGGTGTTCGGCCGCGATGCGCAGCAGCGCGCGCAACGCCTGCACGTGTTCTTTGGCGGCGTCCTGCCTTGGATTGCCGGCCATGGTCTCTTGCTGGCGGCGTCCGAGGGCAGCCGGCTCGTCGGCGTCTTTGCCCTGCAGCCGCCACCGCGCTGCCGGCCTGCCGGCTGGCAGCTGCTGCGCCTGGGCCTCCGGATCGTGCGCGGCCAGAGCCCGGCGCAGATCTGGCGCATGCTGCGCTGGCTGCATGCGTGGCGCAAAAACGACGCGCAAGTGGCACACTGGCACCTGGGTCCGCTGGCCGTGGCACCCGCGTCACAGGGCCGCGGCGTCGGGTCGGCACTGATGCGGCATGCGCTTCAGATCGTTGACGCGCAGCCCGCCTTGTGTCATCTTGAAACCGATCTGCCGCGCAACGTCGCCTTGTACACGCGCTTCGGATTTGACGTGACCTCGCAGAAAACGGTGCTGGGCGTACCGAACTGGTTCATGCAGCGGCGCGCCCGGACCTGATCGTTCCAGGAAAAAGACCGTCCGTTGCGCCTGTTCCTCCTGACCGCCACCGCCATGGTGGCCTTTGCCGCCAATTCGGTGCTGGCCCGGCTTGCGCTGTCCAATGGAGCCATCAGCGCCATGGCCTACGCTGGCATTCGCGTGGTGTCCGCGGCGTGCATCCTGGCCGCCATCCTGCTCTGGCGCGCCGCACGCACGCCATCGCAGCGCGGCAGCTCGCCATGGCAGCGCTTTGGCGGCGGCTGGGGTGGCGCCGCGTCGTTTGCGCTCTATGTTGTTGCCTTCTCGGCGGCGTACGTCGTGGTGCAGACCGCGCCTGGAGCGCTCATCCTCTTTGGCAGCACGCAGTTTGCCATGCTCGGATAGGCCATGCTGCGCGGCGAGCGGCCCCGTCCGCTGGTCTGGGTCGGCATGGCCGTGTCCGTTGCCGCGCTGGTCTATCTGCTGCTGCCCAGCCTGGTGGCGCCACCGCTTGCCGGCGCGGCGCTCATGGCCGTGGCCGGCGCCGCCTGGGGCGCATACAGCCTGATCGGCCGTGGCTCGCATTCGCCACTGGCCGACACGGCGGGCAATTTTTTGCGCTGCGCGCCGGTGGGCATCGTGCTGATCGCGATCGGCCTGGCCGGCCAGCGTCCAAGCGCGATCGGCATGGCCTACGGCATCGTATCGGGCGCAGTGGCATCCGGGCTGGGCTACATCATCTGGTACCAGGCGCTTCCCAGCCTGACGCGCACGCGTGCCGCGCTGGTGCAGCTGACCGTGCCGGCCATTGCCGCGCTGGGCGGCGTGCTGTTCATTGCCGAGCCGTTCACGCTGCGGCTGCTGGTTGCCACGGCCGGCATGATAGGCGGCGTGGCATTGGCGCTGCTGGCGTCGCGCAGCCGGGTCGCTGGCGTTCGGGCACGCTGAGTCGGCACCGCGGCGGCCCGGTGCCATCCGGCCGGGCCGCATCGCCTGGCCGCAAGAGCCATGCGGCCAAAACGACGTGCGCCTGGCCCCTCCACGGGAGCCTCGAGATTCGGGTTGCGCTTCGAACCGGCAGGCCAGCAAACGCGGCTCCTGGCCGCATGTGCGAGCCCGCCTGCGCGCTGCGTGCACGGCATGATCCCGCGTTCATCTTCGCGCCTGCATCGGCGTGGGCCGGTACGTCCGGCCAGCTGGCGCGCCAGGAATCCCGTGTTGCACAACGGCAAAAAACCGGTTGACAAGGATCCGGAACCAGTTTCACAATAGGAATGATTCGTATTTGAATGGAGGTTCCCATGCAGTTGAAGTGGCTTGCCGTCCTGGCCGGCATCGGCCTAAGCGGTTCGGCGCTGGCGGTCGAATATCCCATAGGCGAACCGCAGGTGCAGAACGGGCTGGAGATCGCCGCGGTCTACCTGCAGCCCATAGAGATGGAGCCGGCCGGCATGATGCGCGAGGTCAAGGACTCGGACATCCACCTGGAGGCGGACATCCACGCCACGGCGGACAACAGGAACGGCCTGGCCGAGGGCGACTGGGCGCCTTACCTGAACATCCAGTACACGCTGCGGAAGGAAGGCAGCGACACCGTCATCCGCGGCGACGCCATGCCCATGGTTGCAAACGACGGTCCGCACTACGGCGACAACGTCAAGCTGGAGGGCCCCGGCAAGTACCGGCTCACGTTCCGCATCGGTTCGCCCGACTCCGCGGCGGACAACCATTTCGGCCGCCACGTGGACAAGGAAACCGGCGTCGCGCCCTGGTTCGAGCCCTTTGACGTGAGCTATGAATTCGTCTGGGCAGGGACCGGGAAGAAGGGCGGTTATTGACATGCGGGGCGGGCTTGCGGCCGCGCTTGTGGTGCTCACGGGCTGGTGGTTGCCGGTTGCGCCGGCACGGGCCGAGTTGCCGACCCACACCGTGACGTTCACCGCCAACGGCCGCTTCGAGCCCGAGCGGCTGGAGGTGATCGCCGGGCGCTTCAAGATCCGCCTCGTGAACGAGAGCAGCGAGGCGGTGGAATTCGAGAGCCTGCCGCTGCGCAAGGAAAAGGTGCTGGGACCGGGCGTGACCTCGTTCATGGTCCTGAAGGTCTCGCGGCCGGGTGAGTACCCGTTCTTCGACGACTTTCACCCGGAGGTGAGGGCCACGCTCGTCGTCCTGCCCAAGCCCTGAAGGCTGCCACCCATGGAAACTGCCGCATTCATCGTCTGGCGCGAGAGCGTGGAAGCGCTGCTCGTCGTGGGGATCCTGTACGCCTGGTTGCGCGCGTCGCCCGCCGGGCGGCGCGGGCTGCCCTGGCTGTGGGCCGGCGTCGCCGCGGGCCTCGCGCTGGCCGGCGTGCTGGCGCTGGCGCTGCTGGGCGTGGCATCGTGGCTGGGAGACAGCGCGCAGGAGTGGTTCCAGGCCGCGATGGCGATGGCAGCCTGCGCGCTGGTCGTGCAGATGGTGCTCTGGATGCGCGTGCACGGGCGCGGGCTCAAGACCCAGCTTGAATCCGGCGCGTCGGCGCATGCCGCCACCGGCCACTGGTGGGGCCTGCTGGTGCTGGTCGCGATTGCCGTGGCACGCGAGGGCAGCGAGACCGTCGTGTTCCTGTATGGCACCATCCTCTCGTCCAGCCAGGGCGGCCAGGTTGCCGCGATGCTGCTGGCCGGCGTTGGTGGCTTTGCCGCGGCGCTGCTCACGTTCTGGCTGCTGCAGCTGGGCGGCCGCGTCATCACCTGGCGGCGCTTTTTCCGCGTCACCGAGGTGCTGCTGCTGCTCCTGGCCGGCGCGCTGCTGGTGGGCGCCACCGACCGGCTGCTGTCGCTGGGCGTGCTGCCCGGGCTCGTCGACCCGGTCTGGGACAGCTCGGCGCTGCTGTCCACCTCAAGCGGCGTGGGCAAGCTGCTCGCGGACTTTGCCGGCTACCGTGATTTTCCGGCGCTGTCGCAGCTGCTGATCTGGCTGGGCTACTGGGCGCTGGTGGGCTGGCTGCTGCACCGAAGCCAGCCAAAAGGCACCGCGCACGCCGCGCAGCGCGTACGCGCAAGCACGTCAACGGCCAGCTGACCCGGAACACGCGACCATGCAGACCCGTGTTGCCCCGCTGCCGCCGCAGGAATCCCGCGCCCGCTCGTTTCGCGGCGCGGTGGCCGGCGTGGGCGACTTCCTGCGCGACCACCAGCGCGGCATCCGGCGCATGCAGTGGCTCATCGTCGTCGTCTACGTGGCGCTGCTGGCGATTCCGGCGCTGCTGCCGCTGCCCGGCCGCACCGCGTCCGTCTTCAACCACATGACCATCGTTGCGCAGTTTGCGTTCTGGGGCATCTGGTGGCCCTTCGTGCTGGTTTCCATTCCGCTGCTGGGGCGCGCCTGGTGCGGGCTCTTCTGCCCCGAGGGTGCGCTCACCGAGTGGGCCAGCCGGCACGGCCGCGGCGGCGCCATCCCGCGCTGGATGCGCTGGGGCGGCTGGCCGTTCGTTGCGTTCAGCCTGACCACGATCTACGGCCAGCTCATCAGCGTCTACCAGTACCCCTGGGCCACGGCGGCCATCCTGGGCGGCTCGACGGTGGCCGCGATGATCATCGGCTACCTGTACGGCAAGAACAAGCGGGTCTGGTGCAAGTACCTGTGCCCGGTCAACGGCGTCTTCAACCTGCTGGCCAAGCTGGCGCCCTGGCACTATGCGGTGGACGCCGACGCCTGGCGCGCTGCGCCGCGCCGCAGCGAACCCATCAACTGCGCGCCGCTGCTGCCGCTGCGAACCATGCAGGGCGCAGCCGAGTGCCACATGTGCGGGCGCTGCAGCGATTACCGCGGCGCCATCGCGCTCTCGCCCCGCTCGCCCGAGGACGAGATCATCCGGGTCGCCAGGGGCAGCGGCTGGCAGACCGCGCTCATCGTGTTTGGCCTCATGGGCTTTGCCGTTGGCGCGTTCCTGTGGAGCGCCAGCCCCTGGTTCGTCAGCATCAAGCAGGCCGCTGCAACCTGGCTGGTCGCGCACGACGTGTACTGGCCGCTGGCAGATACCGCGCCCTGGTTCATCCTCACGCACTACCCGCAGGTGGGCGACAGCTTCAACTGGCTGGACGGCGCGGTCATCCTGCTCTTCATCGGCGGCGCGGCAGCCATCGTGGGCGGCGCCGCGCTGGCCGGGCTGTGGCTGGCCGACCGGCTCCTGCCCGTGCTGCCCGGCTTGCGCTGGTCCGGTGGCGGCCCCAGGCGCCGCTCGCCGGCGGGAATCAACAAGCTGGCGCAAGGGCTGATCCCGGCAGCCGGAATGGGTGCGTTCCTGGGCCTGACGGCCATCACGCTGACGCTGCTCAGGAACGAGGGCGTGGCCACGGGCTGGGCCAACCCGCTGCGCTTCACGCTGCTTGCGCTGGCCGTGGCCTGGAGCCTGCGCTTTGAGTGGCGCCTCTCCGGCCAACGCAGCCACGCGCTGTGGCAGCGCTCTGCGGCCGTGGCGCTGGTTGCCGCCGGCATGCTGCCGTTCTGCTGGGCCTGGGTGCTGCTGTTCCTGCGCTGGTGAGCGCTCCCGCGGGCAACAGGCAAGGCCAGCGTCAGCTATCAATCACAAGGAGGAAAGAAAAAATGAAGAAGCACTTGTTTGGTCTGGCGCTGCTGACGGCATCGGGCAGCCTCATGGCCCAGTCCGCGGTCACGCTGTACGGCGTCGCCGACGCCGGAATCGGCAAGGTCAAGAGCGATGGCGGGGCAAACAGGGTGCAGATGACCAGCACGGGCCTCATGAACAACCGCGACAGCCTGCTCGGCGTCGAAGGCGTCGAGGACCTGGGAGGGGGCCTGCAGGCCGGATTCAACTTCGAGACCGCGCTCAGCCTGAAAACCGGCGCCGCCGACGATCCGTTCTGGGCCGGCCAGGCGCACCTGTGGCTGGGCGGCAACTGGGGCCAGCTCACGCTGGGGCGCACCGAGCACCGCTCGACCCCGGGCATCCTCGCGTGGGAGCTGACTCACGACGCCAACTACTCGGTCGTCAACAACACCTACGGATACGTTGACGGCAGCAACGCGGATGCCGCCACGGACAGCCAGTTCAGCTACACGACGCCCGGGTTTGGCGGCGTGAGCGCCGAGATCGGCTACGTGTTCAAGGACGACAACGGCGGCAACGCGCGTTGGGACGCCAACGTGGTTTACGACAACGGCCCGCTCAGCGCCGGCCTGTCGGCCAACAAGGTCAGGAACGAGAAAACCGGCTATGCGCTGGGTGGCCAGTACCGCTTCGGAAATTATTCGGTGGCCGCTTCGTACAGCGACAACCGCGACCTGCGGCGCGGCTTCTCGCTGGGCGGCAGCACCGATCTGGGTCCGTTTGCGCTCACGCTGGACCTCACGCGGGACACAAAAAACAGCGCCGGCAAAAAATACACCAACGGCTTGCTCGAGGGCAAGTACGCGCTGTCCAGGCGCACCTTCGTGTACGCGGCGTACCTGCGCCTGGACGGCGACAACAACTACGGGCTCGGGCTGCAGCACAGCTTCTGAGCACGCGCGGCCAGCGCGCCCGGCCCCTTGCACCGTAAACACGGGCCGAATTCAACTATACTGAAGTTCGACCACTCAACGAGCACATTTCTCTTAAGTGGCGCGCACTTGGCGGCCAATTGAGGTTCCGGCTTCTGTCTACAACTGGATCTGCTGGAGCAGTTCGAGGGCGCGCTGTTGCTT
>Ga0172382_10001117_pt1 | contig 48712 bp, 44 predicted proteins | sample Leawel138RmetaG_FD_122245 | JGI IMG/M metagenome (GOLD analysis project Ga0172382, IMG submission 122245) | Leachate microbial communities from a municipal landfill in Southern Ontario, Canada - Leachate well 138R metaG | ecosystem: Engineered > Solid waste > Landfill > Unclassified | place... | reverse complement strand
TGGAAAAATATCTTTGAAGAATCAAAATCTTTTGATATAGAAAGAACAACAATTAGCGTTAAATCAAAACTAGCAACACAAACTAGTTTACCAAGTGTTCCTCAATCTATAACTCAAACAATACAAGATATTAAATCTTCGCCTTATGCACCTTTTATTTTAATTGCAATAATTGTATTGCTTTTGTCAATAGTTGGGTACTCAGTATACAAATCTATGAGATCAAAAGGGCCATCTTCAACTAAACTTTCGATGCAAAAAGATGGAACCCCGCCAACTGGGCTAGAAACAGTCAAAAAAGAAAAAATAAAATCCAAGAAAGGATTTAAATTATTTTCAAAACAAAAAGAAAAAGTAGTTAAATCTGATCGAAAGACGCCCGTAACTTTCGAAGCTCAAGTTAAATCATTAGTTAAAGAACCAAAAAAAGAGAAGAAAAGTTTTGGGCTATTTACTAAAAAGGAAAAAACACCCCCCAAAGAAAGATTTCCAGTGCCGGTATCTCCAAATCTTGAAGCTGAAAATAAATTTAAAGAATTTGTAACACGTGATGAGGGCGAGAATATTTTAACAAAAGATCGGATTGACCAAGAGCTACTTGGTAAAAGAGTCGCACCTCCGGCGATAAAACAAAAACAAAAGAATAAATTCTCACTATTTTCAAAGAAAAAAGAAGGAATACCTCAAGAAAAAAAGTCTTTTTCACTGGATCATTTATATCAATCACAGGAAGATAAAGAAATCAAGAAGGAACGGTTAAGAAAAGAAATAGAATCTGTAAATATTTTAGAGGAAGATCTACCTTTATTAAAAGATAAATTTCATAATAATAATGGAAAAGCAGAAGCGGAATATACACCACTATTCAATCCGATAATGGAAGATGGCACTGAACTAGAGTCTTTAGACGTAGAATTTAGGCCTCCTGGAGAAATAAGAAAAGAGCCTGAGGAACTTAAATTGACCTTACAAGATAAAGATAAAATAGAATCCATTGATTCGTTTGAAATAGACTCTTTGAGGTCTGAAATTTCTAAGACGCTGGAGGAGATAGAAAAAAGACAAGAAAATATTTCTAGAGAAGAGAGGCAAATTAATGTTCAACATAATATTGAACAAGAATCTTCTCGTATAGATCTAATGAGTAGAAAAGAACTCGATGAATTCCAGATTAAAATCTTAAATGAACTCGATGATCTTGAAATTAAGAAACATGTTGATTTTGAAGAAGGACAGTTGAAAGAGATAAAAGGAAGAGTAATTCCTAAGAATGTTGATTTGGATCTTCCCCCCGCTGTAGAAAATGCATACAAAGAGTTTAGACAAAAGAAGAATAATGGGGAACCAGAGAATCCATTTAAAGATGAGGGTAAGGGATCAAGTAAAAAGGGTAGTTCTTGGACAAACAGCTTTAAACATAACAATACTTCACCAGAAATACCTTCTTCAATTAAGGAATTACTAGAAAAAAGACCTTCTAGTTCAAATGACACCTATACTTCAATACCAGATCCAAAAGAACTTATTAAAGGGAAGAAAGAAACCAATACTCGCTTCTTTTCTAACAATCCAACATCAATTCCAGATCCAAAAGAAGTAATAAAAGGTAAGAAGAAAAATCAAATATGAGCGACATCCTGATTAATTCATACGAAAATCTTTTATAACTATTTTGATGAACTTATACGTGTTTTAATGTCCCGCTTTGTATCCCAGAATATTACAAATATTAAACCAGTAATTGAATCAATATCTGAGCTGACTGGTGAATGCTTATTTACAATAAACAAAGAAGGGATATATATTGAAGGGACAGATCCTTCTCTTATATCTAAAGTAGAATTTTTGATACCTGCTAAAACCTTTAATACATTTGAAATAGATGCTGAAGAATCAGTCGGAGTTAATATAGATTCTTTTGCCAAGATATGTAGAAGGGCTTACCAAAACGAATCAATGAGTATCGATATCAATTCGAAAGCCGGTAAAGTAGGGCTTATTTTGGAAAGTGATTTTAAAAGAAATTTTGAATTTACTTTACTTTCAACTACTAATTTTAGCATCCCCCAACTAAATCCTAAATATTCAACTTTCATTGAAATTGATAGTAAAATTTTTAGAGACATTATCAAAGATATGGCCGTTATAGGAGGAACAATTCTTTTTTCAATCCATAAAAACAATATTTCTATTTCCTCAGAGGATTATACTTCGAAAGCATTGGCTGAAATCTCTTCAGAATCGAAATCCATAAAAAAATTTGAAGCGAAAACTGTTCAACGTTCAAAATATAATCTTAATTATATTCTAAGTTTCTTAAATGCATTTGCCGTTTCAGATTATCTTAAAATATCCGTCGGGGGATCAAAACTTCCCTTAAAACTTGAATACCCGATAGGCGAAGAAGGTCGATTTACGCTATATCTTGCTCCAATGGAGATATAGATGAAACTTTTATTTTTCCTTTCAGGGAGTAGTACTCCATTTGCCAAAGAGGAAGTTATTTCTTTGCTAAATTCTTATAGGATAAAATATGAAATAATCTTTAGTGAAGGGCAATTGCTAATAATTAAAACCAGTAATATTATAATTGATTTTATTTTTCGGTTAGGTCTGACTCATTTTGTATTGGATATTATTTCTGATTCAGTTATCGATGAAAAAATAGATAAAACTCTTTCAGAGATCCAATGGGATTTTCAACTTAACTTTGATAGAACTTTTAAAGTCAGAGTCAAGAATAAAGAGAACAGAGAATATAATAATTTAGAACTTCTCATTGCAAAGTCTATATCCAAATATTTTGAAAATAATATAAAAGCAGACTTAACAAACCCGATGGACGAAATAATCGGTTTGGTGTTTAAAAATGAATTATATATTGGGAAAAAAATATTTGAAAGAAACAAGAAGGATTTCAACAAAAGAAAACCACAATTAAGGCCATTTTTTTCACCTACTTCAATTGATCCACGTATTGCAAGAGCAATGATTAATATTTCGCAAGCTCAAAAAGAAATATTAGATCCTTTTACAGGAACAGGGGGGATTTTAATTGAAGCAGGCCTCATAGGGCTTGATATATATGGCCTTGATATCGAGGAAAAAAGCGTAATAGGGACAAAAATGAATCTTCTAAATTACGGAATAAAAAACTTTGACATTAGATCAGGAGACGCAAGAAAAATATCTGAGATATTTGAAAGAAACTTTGAATCTATAGTTACTGATGCGCCATACGGTCGTTCCACTAAAATAGATAAAGATAAGGAAAAGATGTATAGGGATTGCTTTTTTTCAATACTAGAATCATTCAATAAACGATGTGTAATTGGATTAGATAAAGAATATCCATTTGACGAAATAGGATTTTGCATTGAGAACATCTATAGCTTTAGAGTTCATAAAAGTCTTACTAGATATCTCCATGTTTTGTCAAGGCGGTAATTAATTCAGTTATTCTTCGGGTGTCCAAACCAATAATTATCATCATGATTTTAATATTAGTGTTTCTTTTTTATATCCGTATTGCTAATCAATAATTATGTTAAGACTTTTCAAAACTGTGTATTTTGAAATTGATTAATGTAACTAAATTTAAAATAAAAAAAATATTAAACAATAGGTAATTTATTCATTCTCAGGTTCTTTAGCCGAGATCATCCTTTCTTTTATATCCTCAGGATCGCCTATGAAGGCCACTTTTCCATCTTTCAGGAAACATGCCCTATCGCAAACATCCACGATAAAATCAGAGTCATGAGTGACGATTAAAAACGTTTCACCCAAAACTTCCCTTGCTTTTCTAATAGATTTTGCAACTATTTTTCTTGTGAATGGGTCCATCGTACCCGTGGGCTCATCAAGAATCACTATTCTTGGTTCTTTGATTAATACTTGGGCAAGTGCAATTCTGTGCTTTTCACCAACAGACAAGGCATCGGGCATTTTATTTAAGATTTCATCTAGCTCCTCCGGGTCTTCAAATCCGACCCCTTCCAGAACAGATATTACCTTCATTTTTCCTAACTCTTTAGGCAACTTAATTCCTATGGCATCAGTAAGATTTTGCAATACATTTTTGTCAGGGTATAGTGTGTACTCTTGGTGAAGAATACCCATGTAAAGCATTGCCTTTCCTTTGCCTAGAAATCCAGGCTCTTTCATGTCGATCCATTCATCACCAATCCTAACATTTAGTTCACCTTCAGTAAAAGTTGTGATACCTGCAATCATTCTAGAAACTGTAGTTTTACCCGTTCCACTCTTACCTACAAGGCCAAAAATCTCTTTTTCATTAACTGCAAAAGTAACTCCATCAACAGCCTTAACAACTCCACGAGATATTGAGTAGTAATACTTTTTTACATCCCATAATTCAATTATGGCGCTACCAATTCCAGGGAACCTTACCTTTTCCTCAGGTAATAGCTTTTCCATAAAGGCCTTAACTACATCTTTTGAATTTCCATCTTGGATTACTTTTCCGTTATCAAGCCATACCGCTTTTTGGGCCAACAATTCAATGGCTTCAGGCCAGTGAGACGTAACTATCAAGGACATCCCTTGTTTTACTGCATCTAGTAATACATTATGAACTGTGTTTGCAGTCAAAGGATCCAAAGTTCCTGTTGGTTCATCTGCGAGAAGCAACATAGGATTTATAGCAAGCTGCCGTGCAAGAACGATCCTCTGTTTTTCTCCACCAGATAAGTCTCTTGCAATATGGGTCATCCTTTGGATCATATTTACCTTTTGTAAAAGTTCTATAATCTTAGGTATAACCATACCCCTTGGTACTTCAGAACCTGTGAAAGCGTCTTGCATATTTTCCATCACCGTTTTCTCGCCATAAAGAGAAAAGGTTCGTTGTAGCATAATTGCAGTTCTTTTTCTTATTGGATTAAAAAAAGTCGTATCTCCCCAGAAATCTACTTTTTTTAGAATCATTTCCCCATTACATTTCGTGCATGGAGTGCCTTTTTTACTTGGAAAGTCTACCTTCATACATTTAGGGCAATAAGAAACATTGTAGAAAATCTTACCTTCTGTTGGCCTGTATTCTTTAGTTCCCCTCAATATATTGATAAGAACGGATTTACCGCTACCACTCTTTCCCAATAATCCTAAAGATTCTCCTTCTTTTACTTTGAAGGATACTCTATCAAGAATCTTCTTATTATCAAAAACAATTGATACATTTTCAGCTTCCAAAAGATATTCGCTCAATTTAATCCCCATCTTTTGTTTATGTTGATTTTTAAACACCTAACCATATTTAAGTTTTTGGACTACGAATATAAATTCATAAGTATTTCCTAGTTACTAATGTATTTATATGGCTGTAGTCATATTATTTTAGGGAGATTAAATGACAAATATTGCCTCAAAAAACAGAGAATTATTGTCTATTTTTTATATTTTTCTTAAAATATCAGGACTTACTCTTGGAGGGGGGTACGCAATGATTCCAGCTATTGAGAGGAATCTGATTAATAAAAAACTAATAACTGAAAAAGAGTTTTTTAATCTCCTCTCGATCGCACAGTCCATGCCAGGCCCAATAGCATTTAATTTATCAATACTATTAGGTAGAAAACTAAGAGGATTTTGGGGTGCAGTGTTTGCATCATTTGGAGTCATCATTCCTCCATTTTTTGGAATAATAATAGTTGCTAGTTTAATACAAGTCAATTCTGGTAGTGTTTACGTAGCCAAATTTTTGAATGGGTGTTATATAGCAACTGTTGGATTGACTTCATACGTGCTTTATAAAATGATGAAAAATATCAATTATAACAAAATTACTATGCCCCTTTTTTTATTTGGTGTATTGTTTATTATTCTAAATAAAAACTTGACATTTTTTGTATTTCTTTTTTTGGTTTTAATTAATTATTTTTATGAAAAGAGAGGGATTGATTGCTAAACGTTCTATTTATTTTCTTGTATATCGGTTCAATATCTTTCGGAGGCGGGTGGGCTGTTGTTGGATTGATTAAGGATATAATGATTAGCCAAAATTATTTAACTTTTACCGAGTTTAAAGAAATTCTAACTGCTGCCCAAATAACACCCGGCCCAATTGCAGTCAATATGGCAACTTATGTTGGATATAAATACTATGGGTTTATCGGAGCTATATTAACCACATTTTTTTTACTTTTACCTCCGATAATAATCATGTCTAGTTATTTGATTTTAAAGAAATCAATTAAATTAAAAAAAAAATATTTTATTAATTCTCTAGCTCTTGGAACAGCGGTACTTGTCTTTACAACATTATATTCATTAGGGGCTCAATTTATAATAAATTTTGACATAAAAGCCATAATACTAGTATTAGCAATATTTATTTTACTTATTAAAACTAGAATAGATCCAATATTTTTTATAATTGGATTAGGATTAATAGCAATTTTAGTTTTTTGATTCAGATTAGTAGTTAAATTTATAAATTATGAATAAATATTCATATTGAAGATATTCTAACAACGAAGTGAATTATTATGGATAATAGGAAGTTTAAGTGTTATGACTGTAATTACGAATGGTATTTGCCTCATGGGAATGGAAAAATGGGTATTGACTTGAACTGCCCTAACTGTAACAGTTCAAATGTACACAGAGTCGATAGTGGTAGGCATGGAAACAGAATGGGGTTTTGTAGATCAAATAATTCAAATTTAGATAATAAAAAAATTAGTTAACAATATTTTTCTTAGAAAGGAGAAGACAGTATGAAAGTGGCAATACCTCCTAATTTTATTGAGAAGATAATAGATTGTCATGGGATAGCCAAGAGCTTTAGACTATTTTATTTTAATTAGGGGATAAAAATGAAATCTAATCTCAAAGAACACTTGAAAGTTCAAAAAATGAATATCAATGAAAGAATGTTAAAAATAGGAAAGAAAATTGCTGTTGGAAGTGGTAAAGGTGGAGTGGGGAAATCTGTTGTAACTTCTCTTATTGCCTCTTACCTTGCAAAACAGGGAAAAACAGTGGGGATACTAGATCTTGATATTACTGGGCCTAGCATCCCACTGATGTTTGGGATAGATGAAAAACCGATTGGAGGAAGTTCTGGAATAATACTTGTTGTTTCTAAAAGTGGTATTAAGATTATGTCAATGAGTCTTTTTTTACCAAATAATGAAGACGCCGTTATCTGGAGAGGATTAAGAATAAGTGGCGCTGTTTCGCAATTTCTTGCAGATGGCTTATGGGGAGATATCGATTATTTGTTATTTGATCTGCCACCTAGAACTAGTGATGTTCAACTTACCTTAATGCAAAGTATTAAACTCGATGGATTTGTAGTTGTAACTTCCCCTCAAATTTTAGCTTCAACAATAGTGAAAAAAGCAGTTTCAATGGCCGAAGAGTTGAATGTTAAAGTATTAGGGGTAGTTGAAAATATGGCATATGCATCATGCCCCACATGTGGCAAAAAAATTGATATATTTGGAAATGGGGAAAACTCTAAATTGGGACTTCCAGAAATAGGTAGTATACCAATAGAACCAGAGATATCTAGATTATGTGATGATGGCAAAATAGAGAATTATCAAATAGATCTGGATAAAATCTACCAGATTATAGAGAGTATTTAAGACATATACACATTTCCCTAATTAGGATACCTTTAAAAAATTAAATACTAGGATATTTTTATTTATTTTTGTATTTTGTCTAATACTTATTGATTTATTCATTTTAACTTCTTTTTATTAAATATAATATTATTAATAAAATTTATAATTAAAATAAAATTAGAGTTTGTTGTTAGTTTGTTGTTTCAAATAAATATTCTAAATAGAAACACTTAAATATTATTTATATGAAGTATCTCTGAAGTCCATTCAATGGACTTTAAGAATCTTGGACATGATATCCTGTTTTTGGATATCAAAAAAAAGGAGGAATACTATATGCCAAAATATAGCGATAAAATAGATTTGTATTCTGACAGGGGTAAACTTCTTGAGAGTGGAGTCCCGTTGGAAGCTCTCAGTCCTCTAAAAAACGAGGCCATTCAGAGTATAGTTTCCAAAATTGTCAGGACAATTGCTGTTGATCTCAAAGGCACCCAGTCAGCACTTGCCACAGGAGCACTTGGTGGTAAAGGCCAATCTATTATGGGAAGAGAAATGAAACTTGATGTTGTTGGGAAAGCCCCAGAGATTAAGAAGAGAGTAGAAGAAATTCTTAAAGTTGATGCAAAAGACGATACTTTAGTAACGCTTTTAGGAAACAATGAGAGAATGTTGGTACAAGTACCAACAAAGAGAATGTTTTGTGAATACACAGTGGGAATGACTGCAACAGCATCAGCCGTAACACAAGCAATTATTGATGTGTTCGATGTTAGCATATTTGATGCAAACGTTGTAAAGGCCGCAATATGGGGATCCTACCCTCAGACCCTTGATCTCAAGGGAGCTAAGATTCAGGCTATGCTTGAAGTTCCTCAGAAGAACGAAGGGCTTGGATACTCTCTACGAAACATTATGGTTAATCACATTGTTGCCACAACAAAGAAAAATGCAATGAACTCAGCGGCACTTGCCTCAATCCTTGAGCAGACCGCAATGTTTGAAATGGGGGATGCTGTAGGCCCATTCGAGAGACTACATCTCTTAGGTCTAGCATACCAAGGAATGAACGCAAACAATATTACATATGAGTTAGTTAAAGCAAATGGAAAGAAAGGAACAATAGGATCAGTTGTTGAGTCCTTAGTTGGAAAAGCAATTGAAGATAAAGTTATAGCAGTAGAAAAGACATTACCATCTGGATACAAGGTATACAAAGCTAAAGATGTTCCATTGTGGAACGCATATGCCGCATCAGGAATGCTCGCATCAGTTATGGTAAACTGTGGTGCGATGAGAGCAGGTCAAGGAATACCTTCAACAGTCTTATACTTCAACGACTTAGTTGAGCACGAAACAGGTCTACCTGGTGTAGACTTCGGAAGAGCTCAGGGTACAACTGTAGGTATGTCGTTCTTCTCCCACTCTATTTATGGTGGTGGAGGACCGGGTATATTCAACGGAAATCACATCGTTACAAGACACTCAAAAGGTTTCGTTATTCCATGTATCGCTGCCGCCATGGCATTAGATGCAGGAACACAGATGTTCTCACCAGAAGCGACATCCGGACTAATTAAAGAAGTTTTCTCCACAGTACCTGAGTTTGCAGAACCAATGAAGTATGTAAACCAAGCTGCTGTTAACATTAAAGGAGGTATTTAGGAGGAGTAATAATTTGAAAATTAGGCCCGAGATACAGATATTTCCTTTCAAATTGATATCAAAAGAAACCGCAGATAAGATCGCTGATGAGCTCACTAGGTTTGACTTTGTCACAAATGTTTCAGTTCATGGACCTTCTGTAAATTCAAATGAAAATGAGAATTATATGGTTGGATGGATATGGATTGAAGTAGAGGACAATAATGAAGATGTCCAGAAAATTATAAAAGATGTTTGTGATGAATTTCTGCCTTTTGGATACAACATTGAAGTTGGCCGATTTACAAAATATAAAAAAGGAGTATCTGACTACATAAAGGGTCTAAATTAGGAGGAATAATTATGGCATATAAAGCACAATTTTACCCTGGAAAATCAGATCCATCAAAAAACAGAAAAAAATATATGGATCCTACATACAAACTCCAAAAGATAAGATCAGTATCCGATGAGGATGTTGTAAGGGTTCTTGGCCACAGACAACCTGGAGAGGACTACAAGAGCGTTCACCCACCATTAGAAGAAATGGGAGAACCAGAATGCCCTATAAGGGAACTTGTAGACCCAACACCTGGTGCCAAAGCCGGGGACAGAATTAGATACGTTCAGTTTACTGACTCCGTTTATTTTGCCCCAATATCTCCTTATCAGAGATCTTGGATGTACTCATACAGGTACAGAGGTATGGATAGCGGAACACTTTCTGGTAGACATGTGGTAGAAGCAAGAGAAAGAGATGTTGAAGCAATTGCTAAAGAACTTATTGAGTCTGAAACATTTGATGCTGCTAGAACTGGAATTAGAGGAAGAACAGTCCACGGACATGCCCTAAGACTTGATGAAAACGGTATAATGTTCGATGCAATGCAGAGATATGTTTTTGACAAGAGCACAGGGGAAGTAAAGTACGTAAAAAATATGGTTGGAGAATCAATACCGGCCCCAATATCTGTTGGTAAGCCACTATCTGAAAATGAACTTAAGACAAGAACAACAATCTACAGAGCAGATGGTGTTACAATAAAAGACGATGCAGAAGTTCTTCAAATGGTACAGAATGTTCACTGGGAGAGATCTTTCGGTGGATTCGAGCCGTTTAAGGAGGCCAAGTTTTAAGGAGGGGATATGAATGGTATATAAAGATGAAAAACATAACTTTATGCAGGCAATGAAAAAGAAATTTGAAGAAGCTCCTGACAAGAAAAATACAAAGTACTATGTATACGGTGGATACAAACAGAACAAGAGAAAAGTAGAATTTCATGATGCAGGTCTACAGATTGCAAAAGAAAGGGGGATACCTGGATACAATCCAACAGTAGGTATGCCACAAGGTCAGAGAGTATTAATGCCCTATCAACTTTCACACACAGACATTATAGCTAACATGGACGATCTTCACTTCGTAAACAACGCCGCTATGCAACAGGCATGGGACGATATGAGAAGGACAATCCTCGTAGGACTCGACTCACCACATAACATTCTTGAAAAGAGACTTGGTAAAGAGGTCACACCAGAAACAATTAACCACTATCTTGAAGTAGTAAACCACGCAATGCCTGGTGCAGCCGTCATTCAGGAACACATGGTTGAAACTGACCCAAGATTAGTAAAAGACTCTTACGTAAAGGTTTACTCTGGAAATGATGAATTAATTGATGAAATTGATTCAAGATTCGTTATCGACATAAACAAAGAGTTCCCTGCAGCACAAGCGGCCCAACTTAAGAAGGCCATTGGAAAATCAATGTGGCAGGTAGTTAGAATCCCAACAGTAGTTGGAAGAATCTGTGATGGGGGAACAGTTTCCAGATGGAGCGCAATGCAAATAGGTATGGCATTCATTGGTGCATACAGCTTATGCGCTGGAGAAGCCGCAACTGGAGATTTCGCATACGCTGCAAAACACGGTTCAGTCATACAGATGTCTGACATGATGCCAGCAAGAAGAGCAAGAGGTCCAAACGAGCCTGGAGGGCTTATGTATGGAATCGTAGCTGATTGTGCACAGTCATTGGCTAAGTACCCAGATGACCCAGCAAGACATTCACTTGAAACAATAGCTCTTGCCGCTTTAATTTACGATCAGATATACCTTGGATCATACATGTCTGGTGGTGTCGGATTCACACAGTATGCAACAGCAGCATACACCGATAACATCCTTGAAGACTTTGTATACTGGGGTATGGAACACGTAAAGGATAAGTTTGGTGATCTTGCAAAACAGAAACCAAGTGTAAAACTCATAAACGACATCGGAACAGACGTTGCTATGTACTGTCTAGAGCAGTATGAGCTTTACCCCGCAGTTATGGAGACACACTTCGGTGGATCTCAGAGGGCTACATGTATCTCTGCAGCAGCCGGTACAAGTGTAGCCATGGCAACTGGTAATGCTCAAGCTGGTCTTTCAGCATGGTATCTTGCATGTAACATACACAAGGAGCAGATGGGAAGATTTGGATTCTATGGATACGACCTTCAGGATCAGATTGGTGCTTCAAACACCTTCTCATACAGGTCTGATGAAGGTTTACCATTCGAGCTTAGGGGAGGTAACTACCCAAGCTATGCAATGAACGTAGGACACCAGAGCGCATACGCAGGTATTGTTGCAGCTGCACATTCATCAAGATTTGATGCATGGGCACTGTCACCACACATCAAGGTCGCATTCGCCGACAGGTCACTACCTTTCGACTTCGCAAACATTACAAAGGAGTTCGGAAAGGGTGCCATGAGGGAGTTCGTCCCTGCGGGAGAAAGAGACCTTATTATACCATAAATTAAAAATTTATTTTTTCTTTTCTTATTTTTTAATTTAATTTCTATAAGCTTGGCATTGTGTACTGCTATTTCTATCAATTTTTAAGATATCTTTTGACAATAGACAAAATTTTCTTCTTCAAGAAAAGAGTTAAAAAAACTCAAAATAAAAGATTGTTGAACCTCACAAGAGGCCGTAGAGGCGGATCAATGAAAAATGAAAAAGAAAATAAAAAAGAGCTACATGTTTTCTCATTAGCTTCTTTCTTAAACGATTTAGGCTCTGACATGATTTATCCCATATGGCCTTTGTTTGTTACTATCTTCTTGGGTGCCGATGTGGTAGTCTTAGGGCTTATTGATGGCATAGGGGATGCTTTAGTTTCGATTTCTAGTGCATTTTCCGGTTTCCTATCAGACAAATTTAGAAGGAGAAAAATATTTGTCTGGACGGGATACATATCTTCTGGCATGGCTAGAGTTGGCTACGCAATTTCTCCAACTTGGATGTATCTTATCCCGTTCAAAGCCCTAGATCGGGCCGGTAAAATTAGAGGTGCACCAAGAGATGCAATGATTGCCGAATTATCTTCAAATGACAACAGGGGTGCAAACTTTGGATTTCTCCGAGCAATGGACAACTTTGGTGCAATTGTTGGAATTACTTTATCTATTTTTTTATTAAAATATCTTGGATTTAGAAATCTTATTCTTTTGGCGTCGATTCCTTCATTTTTCTCTGTTCTGATAATCTATCTTTTTATAAAAGAGAAAAAATTTGAAGTTCAGAAAAGGACTTTTTCAATTAAGCTCTTTGATAAAAACTTTCAATTTTTCGTATTTGTAAATGGATTATTCTCATTAGGGGCTTTCAGCTACTCTTTCTTTTTATTATATGTCAAAGACATTGGATTTTCAATATATACAGTTCCTATATTCTATTTGATTTTCACAATATCAAGCACAATTTTTTCATATCCATCTGGGAGAATGGCAGATAAAATTGGGAGGAAAAAAGTATTGATGATTTCTTATTTATCTTTTGCACTTGTCTGCGGTAGTTTGATTTTTACAAGGAATTTTATAGGGCTTGTTTTGATATTCTGTATATATGGCCTCTACAAATCAGCTATTGATGTATCTCAAAAAACATTAGCCTCTGAAATATGTCCTTTGGACTATAGGGCTACTTCTTTGGGATCTTTTCAGCTTATTACCGGGGCTACTAGTTTTCCCGCTTCTTTTATAGCAGGTATTTTATGGAAACTCTTGGGTATGAACTATCCTCTATATTTTTCATTAGTTTTATCCTTAATTTCTTTTCTATTAATTAATTTCGTAAAAGAACAAAAAATATGTTAATTAGAAACGTTTATAAACCACGTTTAGCCCTTCTTTTTGGTGAGCATTTAATGGAATTTTGTCCAAATTGCGGTACTCTTTTACGCGTTAATAAAAAAGAGGACAAGTCTCTATACACTTGTAGATGTGGTTATGAAAAAGATATAGATGAAAAAAATAGGTTTGAGCATTCTGAAAAAAATAGATCTGATGATGAAGTCGTTATTATTGAAAATAGTAACATAGCAATGCCAAAAGTTAAGGAAGAATGTAAAAAATGCCACAATAGAGAGGCTTACTGGTGGATGCTACAAACTAGAAGTGGAGATGAACCGGCAACAAAATTTTACAGATGCACAAAGTGTAATTTTACTTGGAGAGAATACGATTAAAAAATAGTATAGAGGCCTATCTTAGGGGTCTCTATTAAACTTCTGTTATTTAATTTTACGATTTACTCTTTTTTTACCTTTTCTTTTTTAGGTGCTGCCTTTTTTGCAGCTGGCTTCTTTGCTTTCTCAGGCTTTACTTCTTTAGCTTCAGTTTTCTTTTTCTCCGTAGCCATTTTCTTTGGGGCGCTCTTTTTTGCAGCTGGCTTCTTTGCTTTCTCAGGCTTTACTTCTTTAGCTTCCTGCTTAATTTCTCTAATAGCTTCTTCTTTTTTAGGTGCTGCCTTTCTTGCAGCTGGCTTCTTTGCTTTCTCAGGCTTTACTTTTTCTTTAACTTCTCCAGTCTGTTTTTTTACATCCGCTTTTCTCTGATTTTTGGCTTCGACATTTTTATTGAGTAAATCTTTTAAGAGAGCTACATTATGCTCACGGACAGTGCCTCTCCTAAAATCTAAAATTATGCCAAGGGAATTTGCACGATTAACATTAATATTGGCTTCCCTTAATTCTCCCAACGAGAATCCTCTACTGTTTTTTTCTTTTGTAATATTTTTACTATGAGTCATCACCTTTGGATTCACAAAATCACCTTTACAACTTTAACTAGAAATATCTTAAAAGAGTTTCTGTGAAAGAATATGGAAAAGCTTAAATATGCATTTCATATCGATGAATTTGCATTATTATGCCCGAGTGGTGTAGCCCGGCCCATCATCCAAGACTGTCACTCTTGTGACTCGGGTTCAAATCCCGACTCGGGCGCCATAATGATTATAGTTATGGGATAAAGGCACATTAGCCATTAATATGTGAATAAGGTGATAAAATTCTTGTAAGCGTCTTCAGGAAGTCACCGAAAAGCTTAAATAGCACTCCATTTTCAATTCCAAAAACTGAAATCTGCACCCTGAAGAGGCTTTTTGTAAAAAAAACTCCTTTTACACGGGCTCGTAGCTCAGTCTGGCTAGAGCACCGGCCTTTTAAGCCGGGAGTCGGGGGTTCAAATCCCCTCGAGCCCGTCACATCCAAGGAGAGGTAATAATGACGAAAAAAAAGATTAATATATTGGATAATGAATTTGTTCCTGAACATACTACTCTTACAGAAGAAGAATCCAACGAGGTTCTGCAGAAATTCAATGTAACACATGACAAACTTCCCCTAATCTTAGATACTGATCCTGTTGTAAAAATTATTGGGGCTAAATCTGGAGATGTAATAAAAATTGTGAGAACCGATTCTCCCGCAGGAAAGAGCGTTTTCTACAGATATGTTATTGGCGAAGATATAAAGCAAGGGTTGGAAGAAGATTTAGTTGATGAAATAATCGAAGAGGAACCCGGGGATGAATAGAGGTGATATTAGTTGGACAGATGGGTAGTTATTGAATCATTTTTCAATGAAAAAGGTTTTGTAAGGCAGCATCTTGATTCTTTTAATGATTTTGTTGGAAGAAGACTTCAGGAAGTTATTAATGAACAAGCTAAGATTGATACTGATATTGAAGGATTTCATGTTAAATTTGGTAAGATAAGGGCAGGAGAGCCAATATACAAGGAAGCGGATGGTTCAAAGAGAGATTTTTTCCCACAAGAAGCAAGGCTCAGGAGCCTTTCCTATATTGTTCCTCTTTATCTAGAGTTTATACCCGTTATAGACGAAAAGGAAAGGGAGCCAGTAGAGGTAGAGATTGGTAAACTTCCTATAATGTTAAAGTCACAAGCTTGTAGTCTCAATGGATTAGGAAGAGAAGACCTGATTTTGAAAGGAGAAGACGCTAGAGACCCTGGAGGATATTTCATAATTAATGGTGCAGAAAGAGTCGTAGTTGCTATTGAAGATTTGGCACCAAACAGGATATTAGTTGAAAATGATGAAAGATTGTCAGTTGCTATCGCAAAAGTATTTTCAACTAGAAGCGGATTTAGGGCATTAGTCACAGTAGAGAGAAAAAAAGATGGACTTCTTAGAGTTTCATTCCCATCTCTTCCTGGAAAGATGCCATTTGTAACTTTGATGAAATCATTAGGCCTTGAGAAAGATATTGATATAGTCAATTCAGTATCCTCTGAAAAGGATATCCAGAAGGAACTTTTGGATAACTTGGAAGAATCAATGGACATAACAGACAAGGAGCTTGCATTAGATTATCTTGGTAAGAGGTTAGCCATGGGTCAGCAGAAAGAGTACAGATTAAAACGGGCTGAGATGGCTCTTGACAAGTATCTTTTACCGCATATTGGTACTGAAGAGGCAGACAGACTAAGAAAAGCCTATTATCTTGGCATAATGGCAAACAGAGTAATTGAACTTTCACTTGGTAAAAGAGAGTCAGATGACAAGGATCATTATGCTAACAAGAGATTAAAATTAGCAGGAGATCTTTTAGAAAATTTATTTAGATTATCATTCGTCCAACTTACAAGGGATATAAAGTATCAGCTTGAAAGAACATATGCAAGGGGCAGATTTGAAGAAGGAAACGAAGGTGACTTTGTAAAGAAGTCAGTCAGGGCAGACGTTTTGACAGAAAGAATTAGGTATGCAATGGCAACAGGAACCTGGCCCGGCGGCAGAATGGGTATCAGCCAGCTTATGGACGATACTAACTTCATGTCAAGATTCTCGCATCTTAGAAGAGTTCTTTCTCCACTTTCAAGAACACAGCCTCACTTTGAAGCTAGGGATCTTCATCCAACTCACTGGGGAAGAATATGCCCAAGCGAAACGCCAGAAGGGCCAAACTGTGGTCTTGTAAAAAATATGGCTTTGATGTCTTACATATCCATTGGATCAAATGAACTCGATATCCAGAATTACATGTTTTCTTTGGGCTTGGAACAGATTACAGATGTAGCTGGCCTTAAAGTAATGACTTACATTTATTTAAATGGTAATCTAATTGGATTTGTAAAAGATGGGAAAACATTTACCGATACTGTAAGAAACGACAGAAAAAAAGGAAAGATAGACAATGAAGTTAACATTGTTTACTACCAAATGACAAATGAGATTCACATTAACTGTGACCCCGGAAGGGTCAGAAGGCCACTTATTATTGTAGAAAATGGTAAACCTCTTTTGACTGAAGAACATGTAAAAGCAATCGAAAGAAGGTCAAAAAGCTGGTCAGACCTAATAGCTGAAGGAGTTATCGAATATCTAGATGCTGAAGAGGAAGAAAACACCCTTATTGCACTCACCGAAGACGATTTAACCCCCGAATACACTCATCTTGAAATTTATTCTCCATCGATTCTTGGAGTATGTGCGTCAATAGTTCCATTTGCAGAACACAACGCTGCGCCAAGAAACTCTTACGGAGCAGGAATGGGAAAACAGAGTCTTGGATTTTCACAATCTAATTTCAAACTTAAAGTTGAAACAAGGGGCCATTTGATGTACTACCCTCAGATGCCTATAGTTAAAACAAAAGTCATGGACGCAGTAGGATTTAACAACAGACCAGCAGGCCAGAACTTTGTAGTTGCGGTACTTTCTTATTTAGGATATAATATAGAAGATGCACTTATTATTAACAAGAGTTCTGTAGACAGAGGTCTTGGAAGAACTACTTTCTTTAGAACATATGACTCAGATGAGAGAAGATATCCCGGTGGCCAACAGGATAAGTTTGAGGTGCCAGATGAGTCTGTAAGTGGATATAGAGGGCCTGACGCTTATGAGAATTTAGATATTGATGGATTCATAAGACCTGAGTCTATGGTAAAAGGCGGAGATGTTTTGATTGGAAGAACAAGTCCCCCAAGATTCTTAGAAGAACTTGATGAGTTTGGAACAGCCATTGAGGGTAGAAGAGAGACTTCAATTGGAGTCAGACCTTCAGAAAAAGGAATAATCGATTTAGTGTTATTGAGTGAAACTGAAGATGGAAACAAGCTTGTTAAGATAAAAGCCAGAGACGAAAGAATACCTGAGCTTGGAGACAAATTTGCATCAAGACACGGCCAAAAGGGAGTTTTAGGATTTCTATGCCCTCAAAAAGATATGCCATTTACAGAGCATGGAATAACACCTGATCTTATAATTAATCCACATGCCATACCTTCAAGAAAAACAGTAGGGCAAATACTGGAAATGATTGGAGGCAAAGCAGGTTCATTAAAAGCAAAAACTGTAGACGCTACATTATTTGCCGGAGAAAAAGAATCAGACATAAGACAAACCCTTCAGAGTTTTGGGTTCAAGAATACTGGCAGAGAGAGGCTATACAATGGAATCACTGGAGAGGTAATAGAAGCCGACATATTTGTTGGGATTTGTTATTACCAGAAACTGCATCACATGGTCGCCGATAAGATTCATGCAAGATCTCGTGGCCCAAGGCAGATGCTCACAAGACAACCAACTGAAGGTAAAGCCAGAGAAGGAGGTCTTAGGTTCGGTGAGATGGAGAGGGACTGTTTAGTTGGGCACGGAACAAGCTTATTATTGAAAGAAAGATTACTTGACGCTTCTGACAAAGCAGATATACTTGTATGCGGAAAATGTGGCTCTCTTGCTGTTTATGATAAACTTAGAAACAGAGAGTATTGCCCAATTTGCGAAGAAGAAACAGATATTTACCCTGTTGAAATGTCTTACGCTTTCAAACTTTTGCTAGAGGAGTTAAAATCGATGTGTTTAGATCCCAAATTAAAACTTAGGGATAGGGCGTGATCATCATGTTTAAAGTACCAAAAGTAATAGACACAATTCAATTCGGAATATTGTCCCCTGAAGATGTCAGAAAAATGTCAGTGTTAAGAGTAATTACAGCTGACACTTATGATGATGATGGATACCCTATAGAAAAAGGTTTAATGGATCAGAGGCTTGGTGTAATCGACCCAGGCTTAAAATGCAAGACATGTGGCCAAAAGTTTGGGGACTGCCCTGGGCACTTTGGGCACATAGAACTTGCAAGGCCTGTAATCCATGTAGGTCATGCTAAAGATGTACACAAAATTCTGAAGTCAGTATGCAGAGACTGTGGGAAGCTAAAACTCGATGAATCACAAAGACAGCACTTCCGTGAACAACTCTTGAAAGCAAGCGACAGATTGAAGAATAAAGAAGTAGTTGTAAAAGAGGCAATGGATAAGGCTGCAAAAAGTGTATGTCCATGGTGTGGTAGCGATAAGAGAAATATCAAGTTTGAGAAACCATATACGTTTTATGAAGAGTGGGATGATGAAAGAAATAAACTAACCCCAATAGATGTAAGAGAGCGTTTAGAAAAAATACCGCTTGAAGATTATGAATTAATCGGTGTAAATAAAGATGTTTCAAAACCGGAATGGATGGTATTAACGGTATTACCAGTTCCACCAGTTACAGTAAGACCTTCTATAACTCTTGAGTCAAGTGTCAGAAGTGAAGATGATTTAACTCACAAATTAGTAGATATAATAAGAATCAATCAGAGATTGAGAGAAAATATAGACGCAGGAGCCCCACAGCTTATAGTTGAGGACTTATGGGAACTTTTGCAGTATCACGTAACAACTTACTTTAATAATAGTACATCAGGAGTGCCCCCTGCAAGACACAGATCAGGCAGAATTCTAAAAACAATTTCACAAAGGCTCTCAGGAAAGGAAGGCAGATTTAGATCAAATCTTTCTGGAAAGAGGGTTGACTTTTCCGCAAGAACAGTAGTTTCCCCTGATCCATACATCAGTATAAACGAAGTTGGGGTGCCTGACTTTGTAGCATATGAATTAACTGTTCCTGAAAAGGTTACCGCGCATAACTTGGAAGAAATGAAGACAATTGTCAGAAATGGACCAAATACACATCCAGGTGCAAACTACGTAATAAGAAATGATGGAAGAAGAAAGAAAATTACCGATACTACAAAAGATGATGTTGCCGAAGAGCTTGATGTCGGATTTATTGTTGAGAGGCAGTTGAGAGATGGAGATATTGTGTTATTCAACAGACAACCTTCACTTCACAGACTATCGATAATGGCCCACGAAGTAAGGGTCATGCCATTCAAAACTTTTAGACTTAACCTTTGTGTATGTCCACCATATAACGCTGACTTTGATGGTGATGAAATGAATTTACATCTTCCTCAGACGGAAGAGGCAAGAAGTGAAGCTGGAATAATTATGAAGGTCCAGGAGAACATCATCTCACCAAGGTTTGGAGAGCCTGTTATTGGAGGTATGCAAGATTATATTTCTGGTGCTTATCTTATGACAAAAGATGGCTCAGAGTTTGCAACTGAAGACGTAGAACAGTATTTTTACGAATCAGGTATACTAATCAATAAAGTAGATGTCAAAGCATTCAACGAAAGATTAACACCTTGGACCGGTAAAGAGCTTTTTGAAGTTTTACTCCCAAAGGATTTGAGTGCCGAGTTCAGATCAAAAACATGCAGAAAATGTGAAAAATGTGAATTTGCTAACTGCAAATTTGATAATTATGTTGTCATAAAAGAAGGAAAACTTCTAAAGGGGGTCATAGACGGAGCAGCATTTAAAGCCAGATCAAGTTGTAAACTACTAGATAAGATTGTAAAGGGTTACGGGTCCGATGAAGGAAGAGAGTTCTTGGATTCTGTCACAAAACTTATCATTTCAGTTATAATGAAAGTAGGCCTTACAACAGGTATCGATGATGTCGACATACCAGAAGAAGGTCTTGATAGAATTGATGAAATATTAGAAAATGCCCACAGTAAAGTCATGGACAATATTGATGCTTACAACAGGGGAGAGCTCGAGAAACAACCAGGCCAAACAATTGAGGATACTCTAGAAAACAGAATTATGGCCGAACTTGCAAAGGCAAGAGACAATGCAGGGGCAGCAGCAGAGCAATACCTTGGAATGAAAAGACATGCCGTAATAATGGCAAAGACAGGTGCAAAAGGAAATATGCTAGACTTAACTCAGATGGCCGCATGCTTGGGGCAGATGACTGTAAGGGGAAAAAGACTCCACAGGGGATATCAGGAAAGAAGTTTACCACACTTTAAGCGTGGAGATCGTTCAGCTAAGGCAAGAGGTTTTGTCAATTCAAGTTACAGAAAAGGACTTTCACCAACAGAGTTTTTCTTCCATTCAATGGGGGGGAGAGAAGGGCTTGTAGATACAGCAGTCAGAACAGCTCAGTCAGGTTATATGCAGAGAAGATTGATTAATGCTTTGCAAGACTTAATGGTTGAAAAAGACAGAAGCGTTAGAGATAACAGTAATAATATAATCCAATTTGAATACGGAGAGGATGGAGTTGATCCTTCCAGAAGTTCATATGGTGAAGCCGTTGATATAGATTGGATAGTACATAAAACAATTACTTCGAGGAAGGAGTGAAGGTGGGGTCATGGTAGATTTATCCTATATCGATAATCAACTTGAAGAATATAGTGACAAACTAACTAAATATATCTCAGGTCAGCTTAAAGAAAAACTTTACATAGCCAATGACAAATATAACTTCTCAGAAATTGAGGTAACTTCTATAATTGAAGAATCAATTAAAACTTATGAAAGATCTCTTGTTGATCCAGGCGAAGCAGTTGGAACTATAGCGGCGCAGAGTATAGGGGAACCAGGAACACAGATGACACTAAATACCTTCCACTATGCAGGGGTAGCGGATATTAACGTTACACTAGGTCTTCCAAGAATAATTGAAATTGTTGACGCAAGAAAAGACCCAAATACTCCAGTTATGAGAATCTATCTCGATGAGGAAATCAGAGAAAGCCGGGAAAAAGCAGAAGAAATAGTTAAGGAAATTGAAGGAACAACAATTGATAGCATTTCAAGAAGCTCTAAAATTGATGTTATTAATATGTCAATTGTAGTTGAACTTGATACTTACAAGATGGAAAAACAGGGGCTCACACTTGAAGATGTCAAAGAAAAACTTTATAAATTGAAAAAAGTCGAGAGCATTGAAGACGAAGATAACTTTTTAACTTTAATGGCCGGTGACGTTTCTCTTATGGAACTTAGAAAATTTTTTAACAGAGTGAAAACTCACCAGCTTAAAGGAATAAAGAATGTTAAAAGGGCACTAATCAAAAAAGAAGCAGAAGAATATGTAATATACACAGAAGGGTCAAATCTCGGAGAAGTTTTTAAAATTCCTGGAGTTGATATATCTAAGTCAATATCAAACGATATAAATGAGATACAGAGGGTACTTGGAATTGAAGCTGCTAGAAGGGCCATTGTAGATGAAATTAGAAAGGTTCTTGAAGAGCAGGGTCTTGAAGTAGATATAAGGCATATAATGTTACTTTCTGATTTAATGACCATGGAGGGGGAGATAAAGCAGATAGGAAGGCATGGAATTAGCGGGGAGAAGGCCAGTATTCTTGCAAGGGCTTCTTTTGAAGTTACAACCAACCATCTTATGAAAGCTGCAAAGTTCGGCGAGATTGACGCCTTATCGGGAGTAACGGAGAACGTTATTATAGGACAACCGATACCCATGGGAACGGGAAATGTTAAACTTATAATGAAAAAGTAGGAGGTTATTCAATGGACGTAAATAGAGAAATAAAGAGAACAGTAGACACCGGAAAGGTAATACTTGGAACCAACAAATGCATTAATTCTCTTAAGACAGGTAATGCTAAGATGATTATCTATACTCAGAACTGTCCTAATAGTATAAAAGAGGATATTTTATATTACTCAAAGATATCAAGCATACCAATCTTAGAATTTAGTGGTACATCACTGGAGCTTGGTACCGTTTGCGGTAAACCATTTTTAGTTTCAGTAATGGCAATAACGTCTCCAGGAGAGTCCAATATACTTTCTGGAGGTAAGGTCTATGGGAATTAAAATTTCAACTGATGAGATAAAGTATATTGGGCTTTTTGAAAGTATGACTGGTGCAACTGTTAAAGATTGTATTTTTGAAGACAATAAAAATAAGATTGTTTATGTTGTTAAAGAAGGTGATATGGGCCTTGCCATTGGGAAAAATGGTGCGAATGCGCAGAGAGTAAAAGAAACTCTGAATAAGCCAATAGATATACTTGAATATTCAGATGATCCTGTTAAGTTTATTAAGAATATTATCTGGCCTGTTAAGGTAAAAAGTATTCATGTTTCCGAGAGAAAAGATGGCAAGAAAATAGCTGTGCTTGATATTAATAAGAAAGATAAAGGTCTTGTAATAGGAAAAGAAGGAAAAAATATAGATCGAATCAAAAACTTATTAAAGAGACATCATAATCTTGACGATATAATGATCATGTAGAGGTTGTAAATATGAGTAAACCACATGGCAGAAACGCCGCGAGAAAAATCGAGGGAATAAGAAAAACGTTTAGATGGAAAGATAAAGGTTACAAGGTTCAAGCATTGGACCTTAAAGTTAAATCAGATCCTTTAGAAGGTTGTCCCCAAGCTAGGGGAATTGTACTTGAGAAAGTACCTATTGAGGCAAAACAGCCCAACTCTGCTCTTAGGAAATGCATTAGAGTTCAGCTTATTAAAAATGGTAGGCAGATAACTGCATTTTGTCCAGGAGATGGTGCTATAAACTTCATTGATGAACACGATGAGGTCGTAATTGAAGGAATTGGCGGCAGACAGGGTGGATCAATGGGAGATATCCCTGGAGTCAGATTTAAAGTAATTAAGGTAAACAGAGTTTCATTAAATGAGATGGTTAAAGGAAGGAAAGAAAAACCAGTAAGGTAGATATTATGGATGTTAAAGATAGATTTTACATTCCCGATAATCTCAAAGTCTTTGGCAAGTGGGATACAGATATTGCCGTTGAAGATTTGGGAATAAAGAGTTATGTCAATATTACACCAACTGTAGTTTTTCATACCGCAGGAAGGCACCAAAAGAGAAGATTTTGGAAAAATAAAATGAATATTATCGAAAGATTCTCAAATAAGATGATGAGATCAGGTTCTGCGGGGAAAAAGACGGGCGGAAGATTCTTGAGAAGACATGGAGGGTACACAGGTAAGAAACAAGCCACATATAGAACTTTAAAACTTGCTTTTGAAGACATTAATAAAAAAACAAAACAGAATCCTTTGGAAGTACTAGTTAAAGCATTGGAATATGCAGGGCCAAGAGAGGAAGTAACAACACTTTCCTATGGAGGAATAAAGTATCACCTTTCAGTAGATACAGGATCCCAGAGAAGACTTGATATAGCTCTTAAGAATATTGCACTCGGTGCAAGTCTTAAAACTTTTAAAACAAAGAAAAAGTTTCATGAAACATTGGCTGAAGAGATTATTCTCGCTTCAAAAGGAGAAATGGCAAGCTTTTCTGTCAACAAGAAGGAAGAGGTAGAGAGGATAGCAAAATCGGCTAGATAATTCAATCATGGTGAATCATTATGGGCAGAAAAGAAGAGATGGCAAAGAGAGTTAAAGTATTAATGAAAGATCCAACGCACATAAGAAATACTGGGATAGCCGCGCACATTGACCACGGTAAAACTACATTGAGTGATAATCTTCTGTCTGGTGCAGGCCTTATGTCAGAGGACCTCGCAGGAAAACAGCTTGTCTTGGATTTTGATGAGCAGGAACAGGCAAGGGGAATTACAATTAACGCATCTAACATATCAATGGTGCATAGAAACAAAGATCAGGATTACTTAGTTAACTTGATTGACACCCCTGGGCACGTTGACTTTGGAGGAGACGTTACTAGAGCAATGAGGGCAATAGATGGATGTATTATAGTTGTCTGTGCCGTAGAGGGTAAGATGCCACAGACTGAAACTGTGGTAAGACAAGCCCTAAAGGAAAGGGTAAAACCAACACTTTTCATTAATAAAGTTGACAGATTGATAAGAGAACTTCAGCTTTCGCCTGAAGAGTTGCAGAACAGATTCGTAAAAATTATCAATGAAGTAAACAAGTTAATAAAAAATGCAGCCCCTCCAGAATTTAAGGAAAGCTGGCAGGTTAGCGTTACTGAAGGCAGCGTAGCATTCGGTTCAGCTTACTATAACTGGGCTATAAATGTTCCTTACATGAAAAAGACTGGCATATCATTTAAAGATATTATTGAACACTGTATGAATGATACTCAAAAGGAACTTTCTAAAAAATCTCCTTTACACGAAATCCTTCTTGATATGATGGTTACGCATCTTCCAAATCCCTTAGTTGCACAGAAGTATAGGATCCCTCAGATCTGGAAGGGAGACCTTGAAAGTGCCGTTGGTAAAGATATGATGGAGTGCAATCCAAACGGACATCTCGGAATGGTTGTTACAAAGATTGTGCAAGATCCACATGCTGGGGAAATCAGTGTAGGTAGATTATTTTCAGGGACTCTAAAAACTGGCCAAGAAGTATGGATAGTAGCAACAAAAAACAAGAGGAGAGTTCAGCAAGTTGGAATTTTCATGGGCGCTGACAGGGAAAACTTGGAAGTAGTTCCATGTGGTAACATAGTTGCAGTCACAGGTTTGAAAGATGCAATAGCTGGTGAAACAATCTGTACAGGTGATGAACCAATCACGCCATTTGAAGCAATAAAACACTATTCAGAGCCTGTAGTTACAGTTGCAGTAGAGCCAAAGAATACTAAAGATCTAGCAAAATTAGTTGAAGTTCTAAGACAAGTTTCAAAGGAAGATCCAACACTAGTGGCCAAAATCAATGAAGATAGCGGAGAATATCTACTATCCGGTATGGGAGAACTTCACTTAGAGGTAGTAGGCTACAGAATTACTCATGACAAAGGGATTGATATAAAATTGTCCCAACCAATTGTTATCTATAGAGAATCAATTGATGGTAAATCTGAGGCCGTAGAAGGTAAATCCCCAAACAAACATAACAGATTCTATATGCAGGTAGAGCCTTTGGAGGATAATGTTTACAATGCAATAAAAGAGGGAACAATCCCAGAAGGCAGAATTAAAGGTAAAGAACTAGGTCCGCAACTAAGAGAACTTGGATTGGGTACTGACGAAATAAAGGGTATTGCAGACGTTTACAACGGAAACATATTCTTTAACATGACAAAAGGAATAGTGTACATAAATGAAGTAATAGAACTTGTTATACAATCCATTCATGAAGCTATTGATGGGGGCCCGTACTCAAGAGAACCAGTAATGAAACTCAAGATAAAGCTTGTAGATTGCAAGCTTCACGAGGATTCCATTCACAGAGGTCCTGCGCAAGTTATACCTGCCGTAAGGGAAGGATTATTTGCAGCAATGCTATATGCAAGACCTGTGATATACGAGCCTATTCAGAAAGTTACCATCATATCGCCTCAAGATTACATGGGAGCTGTAACAAGAGAAGTGCAGTCTAGAAGAGGGCAGATATTGGATATTTCTCAGGAAGGAGATGCCACAACAGTCGTCTCTATCACACCAGTTTCTGAAATGTTTGGATTTGCTGGTGACATAAGAGGTGCAACTGAAGGTAGGGCATTATGGTCAACTGAATATCAAGGTTACCAGAAGCTTCCGACAGAACTTCAGATGCAGACCGTTGAAGCAATCAGAAAGAGGAAAGGGCTTAAACCACAGCCTCCAAAACCTGAAGATTACTTAAACATGTAAAAATGGAAAAAGCTTAAAAATGGATTTAATTTAGAGGATTATACCAGATATAATAAAAATATAGTAAAAAAAGGAGGAAATAATTATGGCAACTCAAAAACCACACTTGAATGTAGCCTTTATCGGCCATGTCGATCACGGAAAATCTACATCCGTAGGTCAGTTACTAGTTATGCACGGTGATATCAGAACAGATCTTGTTAAGAAGTTCGAGGAAATGGGAGAAAAAGGTAAGACGTTTAAGTTTGCTTGGGTAATGGATAACTTAAAAGAAGAAAGAGAAAGAGGGGTTACAATAGATCTTTCTCACAAAAAATTTGAAACTGACTCAAAATATATTACAATTGTAGACTGTCCGGGCCACAGAGATTTTGTTAAAAACATGATTACTGGAGCCTCTCAGGCAGACGCTGCAGTTCTAGTAGTTGCAGTAAATGATGGGATCATGCCACAGACACAGGAACACGTTTTCTTATCAAGAACACTTGGTATCCAACAAATAGCAGTATTAGTTAACAAGATGGACACAGTAAACTACTCACAGGAGAAGTTCAACGCCATTAAGGCAGAAGTAGAAAAATTGATTAAGACAGTTGGATTCAAAGTTGAAGAAACAAAGTTTATTCCAGGTTCAGCGTTTAACGGAGACAACATAGTTACTAAATCTGATAAAACACCATGGTACACAGGACCATCATTATTAGAAGCTGTAGACTCTTTTAAACAGCCTGATAAACCAACAGACAAGCCACTTAGACTTCCAATTCAGGATGTTTACACAATCACTGGTGTAGGAACAGTTCCTGTAGGAAGAGTAGAAACTGGAATAATGAAGAAAGGAGATACAGTATTATTTGAGCCGGCTACAACAGTATTTGGCAAGCCAATTTCCGGCGAAGTAAAGACAATTGAAATGCATCATGAAACATTAGATCAGGCACTACCAGGAGACAACGTTGGATTCAACGTTAGAGGTGTCGGAAAGAACGATATTAAGAGAGGAGACGTTTTAGGGCATCCAAACAATCCACCAACAGTTGTAACAATGAATGACTCATTCAAAGCACAGATCGTAGTCTTGAGGCACCCAACAGCAATTACTGCCGGATACACACCAGTATTCCACTGCCACACAGCACAGATAGCATGCACATTTGAAAAACTACTTGCAGAACTTGACCCAAAGACTGGTAATGTAAAGGCAGAAAACCCCGACTTCTTAAAGAGCGGTAGCGCTGCTATTGTCCAGATAAAGCCAACAAAACCTATGGTAATTGAGGAGATAAAAGTAATACCTCAGTTGGGCAGGTTTGCTGTAAGGGATATGGGAGCAACAGTTGCTGCTGGAATGGTCCAATCTATCATTAAGGCTTAAAATTTAATTTATTTTATTTTTATTTGAATGAGGCGATATAAGTGCAAAAAGCTAGAATAAGATTGACTGCAATGGAAACTGGAAAACTTGACGAAGTTTGTTCTCAGGTTAAAAAGATAGCTGAGCGAACAGGTGTAGACATAGCCGGGCCAATACCATTACCAACAAAGAAATTAAAAGTACCAGTAAGAAAATCAACATCTGGTGACGGTAAAGCTACATGGGAACGATGGGAAATGAGGATACACAAAAGACTCATCGAAATCGACGCTGATGAAAGAACCATGAGACAGATAATGAGAGTCAAAGTTCCTGAAAGAGTTAACATAGAAATTGAATTATTGTCCTAATCTTTTATTGTATTTAAAAAATACAATATCCCTTCTTTGATTGAATTTGTATAAAAATATACATCTATTAATTCTCAGATATTATTATATGATATTTTGATAATAATAGTAATTTTATATAATTAAATTTAAATATTGGGTACCATTTATTTACCTATAGGTGATTAAAAATGATTGATTTAATAGCTATTGCTGCATTAGGATTTATTGGGATAATAGGTTTTGTTGCACTAGTATTCTTAGATGCAATATTCTTATGGCTGGGAACTAAGTTTGCGGGCATTGATCAAGCCTCATTTGGCAAGGCAATAATAGGCGTATTCATCATGATAGTACTAAGTGCCATCTTAGGATCACTTCTTGGTCCACTGGGAATTCTTGGAATAATTTTAAGCTTTATAGTGACATTATGGGCAGTGAAGGTGCTGTATGGAACTTCTTGGGGCAAGGCATTTTTAGCACTAATCTTAGCATTCGTGGCTTTCATAGTGCTTTCAGTAGTTTTGTTAGCATTATTTGGAGTGGGACTTTCAAATTTGGGTATTTTTTAATTAATTTATTTTTTATAGGGATTAGATGATAATAAGAAACTGTACAGTGGGAGATGTTGATAGGGTCAGAAGATTTGTTGATACGTGTAAACCTTTGGATTTACATACACCATTTACATACTGGGCATTATTTAATTACTCCTCTAATCTATGTTTTATAATAGAAGAAAATGAAGACGTAATTGGATTTGTTTCTGGTATTAGAAGTTCTGTTGAGAAAGACATAGTATATCTTTGGCAGATTGGTGTATCCAAAGATCAACGTGGAAAAAATTATTCTTCGGTTTTAATTGAAAATTTTATTGGATCTGTTTCTTCTCTCAATTGCAATAAAATTCAAGTCTCAATAGATCTCAATAATGAAGCAAGTTACAATACTTTTTTAAAATACACAAAGGAGCATTCCTATAATTTTAAAAAAGTTGGCGAAGTAAAATATCGCGACACTTTGACTGATAAGAATGAATATGAAATTATGTATCAGATTGAAATGCAGAGGCCCACAAATTTTATAAACTAACTAAACAGATGAAACTTTAAGCCGAGGTCGCATAGCTAGGATTAGTGCGCCGGACTTGAGATCCGGTTTCCCCTAGGGAAGCGGGAGTTCAAATCTCCCCCTCGGCGCTTTCTGTTTTTTATAAAAATATAGGGATGTGATATTATAGATATTATTAATAACGTTGAATGGCCAGACGGAGTAAAGGAAGCAATTCAAAATGATGACGTTGAAACATTAAAAAAAATAATGAAAACAGCGGATAACTTTCTTTCACAGTTTTCACCAAATATAATCACTGTTGATGAATTAAAAACAGACTTAGAAAAACAAGAGGATCTTTTAATATTTGACCTTAGAGATAAAAAAAGTTTCGGCGAAAGTTCAATTAAGAATAGTATTAACGTGCCATACGGAATCGGTCTTTTAGAAAAGATAAAAGTTGTAGGCAATAAAAAAATAGTATTAACCTGCTTTGCAGGAAAGATAAGTATAGTTGCAGGAGACCTATTAAAAAAAGAAGGTTTCGATGATGTATACGTTCTCCAAGGTGGAATGATGACATATAACAAATAATTCACAATTTTCTATAGAAAGCAATAAAAAATTAAGAATTAAATATTGTAGGATGATAATCAATAAAGACAATCTAGTTTTTCGAAGGGCTACTCTGGGAGATATCCCCGAACTTATAAAACTTAAATTAGCCCTCCTTGATGAATTAAATCCTAATGAAGATAAAACTAAACTTGATACTTTGAAGAAAGAACTAGAAAAATTCTTTGAAGATAATATCGGAACAACTGAATTTATTTCATGGCTAGTAGAGTATGATGGAGAGATTATTGCAACAAGTGGTTTAATACTTTGGAGAGTCCCTCCAAGATATGATTGTCTTCATGGGAAATATGGGTATATATCCAACATGTATACGGTTCCTAAAGCAAGAAGGAATGGTATAAGCACTGAATTAATAAAAAGACTCATTGAAGAAGCAAAAATATTGGGCTTAGACATTTTGAATCTCCACGCAACAAAAGATGGGATCAAGACTTATCGGAGATTTGGATTTACCGATCCAATTGATCCAGAAATAGAATTAAATCTTGATAATTATTGATTTTAGATTATTGATCAGAATCTAATTGTTCTAAAAAATTAATCCCATTTTCAACATTTTTAAAGTGATTGTTTTCACAGACATTGGTAAACATAAGCGCTTCTTCGATTGAGAATTCATCATTTAAGTAATTATAAACATTGGATCTCCAAGCAGCAAAGGCGCCTCGATTTACGTATTCACCTTCTTTTATGTCCAATATCCCCTTTCCCTGTTTTACCAAGCCCTTTATTTTTTCTTTACGTGACATATCTCTCTTATACTAACTAGAGATCCAACTATTTTACTTTTTCTATTTTAGTCTAAAGGTGGTAGTAGTCTATTGATATGCAAAAATAACCACATTAGATCCATCAGAAAGATTTATATTAAGAATATATGTCCTTAATATATCAAAGGGGTGACTTATGACGAAAATAATCCCGATAAGTGTCGGCTTATTAGTAATATTATCATTTATAGGAACGACGTCAGTTCTAAGTGACGACTGCGTTTCTATAATACTTGAGAAGGATAATTTAAAAGTCGGCGATAGTTTTTTTGTTTATCCTTTAAATGCAACAATTAATCATAATCTTTCTACGGGTATTATTGAATTAGTGGCAGCTAATGGACATTATAATATATATGTTGCAAAATGTTCCGGGACGATAGTATTTGAAAACTGCGAGAGCAGAGTCACCGTAAGGATCTTCCCAAAAGAAACTCCTTTTGAAGTTTTAATGAATATGATTGGACGCGGAAAAAAATAGCGTATATTATTTTTTATAAGAGATTTCTGAACATAATTATTATTGCCATACCAATTATCAATGCAACGAGGACATTGTTTGTCTTCTTTGCCACAACACCTGCTACTAGGGCGCTTATGGCGCCGGGAATACCCTCAGATACAATACTTGGAACAATAAAAGAAAGAAGAAGAGTTCCAGGCAAAGCCTTTATCAAATTTTCAACAAATTTGTGCTTAGATAGCATATCGCCTACCAAAAGTCCGCCGAATCTCAAAGAGTAGGTGATAATGCCTGCGAGAATTATTATAACTATGGCTAGCATGTCAAAATCATTCACTTTTATCCTCTCTAAAATGTTTTTCAATCGAATATACTATAGCGCCAGATAGCCCCCCTATAACAATATACCATTTTCCAGGTATGAATAAAAAGGAGAGATATGCAAATATCGCCGCAACGAACCATGGCAAAACACTATCTTTGCCATCATAGAAACTCGCTATCAGTGCAGTAAATATTATTATGATCACAAAATCAAGTGCCACTGAATAAGGGTCTGATATAATAAAGCCGAAGGTGTGGCCTGCCAAAGTGCTGATTAACCAGAAGATAACAAGACAAATCCCACCACCAAAAAGAAAGTAAGGGCTTATCTTTTCTTTTTTTAATCTTGAAAGTGTAACTGCCCAGTTTTCATCTGCCACAAGGTGCATCAAGGCCGCCTTTTCAAACAGTGAACTTTTCTTGAAAAGGGGAGTAAGCGAAGCACCGATTAATAGATATCTTAAATTGATGGCAAAAACTGCAAAGAGCATCTCTGTTATTGGGAGCGGATCTTTCCAAAGTTCTACCATAAGAAATTGGGCAGAGCCTGCAAATGTTACAACATCCATAAGCAATAACTCAAAAAAGGTGACACCTTTTGAATAAGCAAGAACACCAAGAACAAGCCCATAGGCAGCCACAGATATCGCAATAGGTATGGTAGCAGAGAAACCTTTAATAAAATTTGATTTCATTTATTTCGCCTTTAATAATTTCAAGGATTGTTTTATTTATTTAGTTTTTCAGACGATAATCATTTTATAAACATTGCTGATTATTGTCAATGGAAAAATCTGAAATCAAACATTTGCAAAATTTACTTATATAAGTTTTTCATAAGTTTCTGGCTTTGGGTCAAAATATGTCCACAAATTAGAAGAAAAAATTGGTAGAAAAAAATCATTAAGATTTATCTCATTAATTCCAATAATATTCGTACTACTTGGATTCCATTGTTTATATTTAATGATTTTCTTAATATTCCTAAATGCATTTGTTCTCCGATTATGTAAATAAAAAAGTCGAATTAGATATAAGGGCAACTTTACTTTCCGTGATGAACGTGTCTCCTAGAGTTTTTTCTATTCTGATATCGCCACTATTTGGGAGAATTGTAGATATGTACTCTCTTTCAAATACTTATATCTTACTAGCTATCGTATTTCTGTTAATTAGGATTACATGTCTACATATGTTTAGGAATTATCAACAAAAGTTTTCTTTTTCATACTATTTAGACTCTTCCACTATTTCTGTAAACTTTGAGGCAAATAATTTTATCTGATTCCAATCCCTGAAGTCGTTCTTTCCTTTCTTTTCTATTTTTATCCCCCTCTCTTTCTCTAAACCTTTTGCCGCTATGGACATGATTTTCCTATCTATAAATCCTGCTTTGGATTTTCTTGAAAGATCAAAGACTCCACCAAAAACATCATATGCATCTGGTTTTAGTCCAAGTTCTTGAATTTTTTCTTCCACATACATCTCTTTTGACTTTTCAGGGTCATTTGCTACAAATCCTGCGCAGGCAAACATACCAAAGATTGTATCTTTAAATTTATCTTTATTTTTATCTATAAATAGATCAGCTTCATTTGTCCGTTTGCCAACTTTTATCCCAGAGCCAACTAAAACCCCGTCAAAATTTTCGATAGAGGGGATTTCACTTTCTTTTAGGCCACTTAAATTAATAATCTCTGTAGTTATTCCGGCCGTCTCTAAGATCTTACCTATTTCTTGAGATACTTCTTCAGTGCAACCATAACGGCTACCATATGCAATCAAAACTCTCCTTGTCATATTATCCATAATTAGAAATTTCCTTTTGATATAAAATATTTTGCACGAATATTCTAATAGAATCAATATTCTCTATTTTAGTAAATTATACATTTAACTATAAATTAAAAAAGAAAAAAATTAAATTATAATTCTATAAAAAACTTTTTGCATGATTTGGTTTGTAGATGTTTTCATATATCCATATATCCAATGGGGAGCCACTGTATGTATAGTATTGGCCGTTTAGTTCTATGGCGTAAATCATTAGTTCTTCAGGGATTTCATCAATTGATTGAGGCCCATACAAAGTTCCTAGAATTTGAACCCCATAGTATAATGGCAATAGTTGTGGACCTCCAACAGGGCCTTGCGGGAGATCAAAGACGACTGTCCTTGTGTCCCACTCTTCCTCTCCTGTGACGACCATCATGGCCACTGATATTCCGTAGAGGTCCATTATTGTCCAAGTTGCTTCTGTGCCGTCCTCGTTAATCACTGTTCCAAATGGTTCGTTGTGAGCTTTGCCCGTACCTTCCCATCCAAAGTCTGGCATCCAGAATCCTATCGGTCCAAAAATCTGCACCCAGTGCTGCCCTGTCTGCTGGTAAGCTTCGTGGTTGAAAACTCCCTGAAGCAACAGCTCTTCGACTTCTACAGGTACTTCCATCTCTTCCGGCACATCTACACAGTCGTTGCCGTCGAAGTATTCCAATCCTGCGCCTGTCGTCCTGAAGAACAAGTCAAGCCCCCAATCGTTGAAGACAATATTCAGATTTGTTTTTACAAAGTAATCCTCATCGTAGGTTCCGAACTGTGGTCTGCCTCCACCACTATTTTCTGTAATTGAATAATTCTTGTGTACATATCCATTCGCTATAAGTTCTAAGATTTTGACTTGGTATTCCGGCCCCCTATAAACAGAATTATCGTGGTTATATGGATTTACAAATACTTCAATTCCTGTTTGAGGGTTGCGCCAAGTTTCTAATACTGTTTCCCCATTTGCAGAAAGTACTAGTATACTAGAAAACAATAGCATCGTCACTATAGCTAAACTTAGAAAGTAATTTTTTTTCACTTTTTTTACCTCCGTCATATTTGATGTATATCTCATATAAATAATTTGCGTTTCTCGCAATCTTGAATTTAAATTTAATTGAAAAAATTTATAACTACACTTATTGTTGTAAGTCTAGGTAAGTATAATGACGGAAGAAAATTCAGAAAAAAACAAAAGAAGACAATCCCTAACAAAAATCGTGATCTATAATCTTGTATCCTTTGTAGTATTTCTTATAATACTGGGATTTCTCAATATTTCGCTTGATGTATTCGACAACAATATACTGTTTGAAGTCGTTAGATTACTCAATAATAATATTTGGCTCATCTTTATCTTCTCAATAATCTTCACTATAGGTGAAGTATTTGGAAGCTTTAAGTTCCCCGGAAACTTACCTGCCCCGATATTCAATGCGATAGGAAGTATTTTCCTTCTTAACTTTCTCTTCAAAATATTTCGTTTAGTTGGGAATCTTTCAGAGATAAATACTTTTGATAATCTCACAATAACATTTTCATTTCTCTACCCTATAATATTCTTGCTTGTTCTGTTGGGAGGCTATATATCGATACTTTCTGGTTCCTCATGGGAAATCCCAAAGAAGAAAGCATCTAGCAAAAAAACAAAAGAAGAGATGACATGGGATGATGTGGGAAATGAGTTTAAGGAAATGTTGTATGAAGCCTTCCATTCGGCAAGAGAATCAATTAAACAAAATAAAAAATAATTTTATTTTATTCCAAAACATAACCATTGTGGATTGATCTGGCTTTGTAGATAATCTCCTCTGCTTTTAATATCAATTTCTATTCCAATCTAGATGTCTTCAAGGTTTTTAAAGGACTAGGAAAGCAGAAACTAGTTTTTGGGTATTCTATGCTTTCACTATAGCTACACTTAAACCATGAATATAAATCAGAAACATTAATCTCTGAAAGAAGGGGACACCTTATTTTTTATATGGATTATTTTCTTCTTTCAATTGATACTGAGGTAATATTTGCCGTACTTTGCGTTTAAAATAGTACTCAAGTTTTGATTGAAAATATATTTTTCTCTGAGTCATATACTTTAGATTTGGTATATCCATAATAGAATACTCTTTGTAAAGAGTATAATTATCTTTTTCAGAAAAATCTTTAAATTGTTTTAATTTTACACAGTAATCTTATTTTTCCTTAATTTATTTTTTTAACTATTCAGAAGAGCTATTCGGCTTTTATGAGTGTGATAACAAAAGTAGCTCCACTCGGTATGGTATCTGTAACTTTTATCTCCCCGCCATATCTTTCTAAAGTTTTTTTAACAATAAATAGCCCAAGCCCAGTGCCTTTATTCTCTCCATAGCTGAAAGATTCATCAAACACCCTCTCCTTTATATCGTCAGGAATACCTTTTCCATAGTCAATAATTTTTATCTCGCAAGAATTATTCTGTTCTTTTATTTCAATATCAATCCTATCGGTCTTGCCGTGTGTGACGGCATTGCTAATAATATTATCAATAACTGAAGTCAAAGCTTCATCTGCAATCGCATTACACTCTCCTTTAATATTGATATCTACATTAGGGTAAATCCTTTTGATAGAATATGCTATTTCTTTTGTACTTATAGGTTTTAGCTCACTTTTTACACTCATCGTAGACTCAAGAGCTCTAACTTTCTCTATCAAATCAATGCTTCTGTGGATCGCGTCAAATGCTTTATTTTTCATATCTTTGTTTTCAGTATTTATCATTTCAAGAGCTATGCTGACTACGGTCAGGTGATTTGAAATATCGTGCCTTAATATTTTGTTTAGAAGCTTTAAATTGTTATTTAGATCATTGATTTGTGCTTCATACTTTTTCATTTCAGTAATATCTAAGACTGTGAAGATCGTTCCCTTACTTGGATTATCCCGATCTATTCCAGAGGATGAGATAAGAATATTTATGACACTTCCATCTTTCCTCTTAAATCTAGTTTCAACTGATCCAATATCGTGCTTCCCGATTAGATCAAATTTTTCTCTTCCAACATACTGGTACTCTTCATCTGTTGGATAAACCATCCTCGTGCTATTTTCAATTAGTTCTTCTCTTGAATAGCCGATCATAGTGCAAAGATAATCATTAACTATGACAAATATCCTGTCTATGACGACACCAATACCAACCGGCGTAGACCTGAATATGCCCTCTATTTTCAACTGGCTTTCATTAAGAGTGTCTTCTGCAATTTTTCTATTGGTAATATCTTCAGAAATTCCTGCAAGCTTTTCTATTTCTCCATCCTGATTTTTTATCCAAAATCCTTTTTCAGATATCCAACGGATTGTACCATCTTTTCTGACTATCTTGTATACTATCTGGTATTCTTCTTCTCCCCTACCAAATCTCTCTGCTTTGGCCATCATATTTATCCTATTATCTTCGTGGATAATCTTAAACCAGAGAAGATAATTTTTATAGACTTCTTCTCTTTTAATTCCGGTAATACTCTCAAAGGCGGGACTTAGGTACTCTATCTTATTCCCGCCTTTGACGGACGCAAGCCAAAAAACTTGTGGTAAATTATCAAATAGCGCATTAAGAAGAATTTTATAATTAATATCTTGGTCCCTTAACTCATTTTTATTCAAATTTGCACCTAAATAATTAATTTTTTACATATTATATATGTATAATCCTTTTTAATAATATCTGTTCTCCCTTAATTTTATCGGCAAAATGGACAAGGATTTAAGCTTTAAGGTTTATTTTAGGGCAATTAGGTAACAAAGCAAGTTAAAAATAAAAGCTTATATACTAGTGCCAACAATACTATTAATATAGCTAATGAAGGATGATTTTGATGAAGAAAGATGTACCCTTTGGGACAAGACCTATAATAACAAATATTGTTGCAACTGGAAGATTTCCAAATGATGTAGATATAGTAAAGGCTTACGGGATTATTGACTTTGTTCATGCCGAATATAATCCTGAGACTTATCCGGCCCTTCTCGTGAAGGTCCTAATTCACGGCGAAAGAAAGCACGTTACAATCTATAAAAACGGTAAATACATCATTACAGGGGCAAGAACTGAGAAGGAATTAAATGAAGTATATGATGAAGTTGTCAGGATATTGAAGGAGAATAAGCTCCTTTAATTTATTTATTCTTCTAATTCTTCATATATTCTTTTAAACTCATCAAGTGCTGACTCCAAATCTTCTGCAATTTCTAAAGCTAGGAACTTTGGATCCGGAAGATTTTCTGAATCGCCTAGGCTACTGTCTTTTAGCCAGAAAATGTCTAGATTCGTTTTATCTCTTTTCATGATATCTTCATAGGTAAAAGCCTTGAATCTTTCAGTTTCTGTTCGCTCATGCCTATTTTCTGGATTATAGCATTTTATGAAATCCTCTAGATCTTCATATCTCAAAGTATTAGTTTTTAGGGTGAAGTGAATGTTAGTCCTTAGGTCATATATCCAAAGTTTTTCTGTCCATGATTCTTCACTTGCCGGTCTTTTATCAAAGAACAGTACGTTTGCCTTCACACCTTGTGCATAGAAGATTCCAGTTGGAAGCCTCAAAAGTGTGTGGACATCGCACTGTTGCAACAATCTTTTCCTGACTGTTTCCCCCGCTCCTCCTTCAAATAGCACGTTATCGGGAACAACTATTGCGGCTCTCCCGTTTATTTTCAATAGAGTTTTCACGTGTTGGAGGAAGTTTAGCTGTTTGTTTGATGTAGTTGCCCAGAAATCATTTCTTTGATATGTGAGGGATTCTTTTTCTACCTTACCTTCGCCGTTTACTATAGTAATGCTACTCTTCTTCCCAAAAGGTGGATTTGTGAGAACGATGTCGAATCTGTCACTTGGATCTGATGCTAAGGCATCGTCAGTTATAATTGGGCTATCTTCCCCACCAATTCCATGGAGGTAGAGATTCATTGTACAAAGCCTTACAACACTATCAACGATGTCCCATCCGTGGAATGTTCCCTCTCTTAAGAATTGTTTTTGTTCAACATCTAGAGGGTATTTTGAAATTAGATCGTGCGAGGCTAGAAGGAATCCGCCTGTACTACATGCTGGGTCGCATATTGTTTCACCTGGCTTTGGCTTTATCACTTTGACCATGGATTTAATTAAGGCTCTTGGGGTGAAATACTGGCCAGCACCGCTTTTGGTATCCTCAGCATTTTTCTGTAATAGCCCTTCATAGATTGCACCCTTTACATCGATTCCCATGCCCATCCAGGTTTCTTCTCCTTCAATAAGCATGACTAGCCTCTTTAGTTTCGCAGGATCCTGAATTTTGTTCTGGGCTTTTCGGAAGATGACTCCTATCATCCCCTTTTCTTTACCTAGAGATTCCAAGATGTGCCTATAATGAACTTCAAGCTCATCGCCATCCTTTTTTAGAAGGCTTTCCCAGTTGAGATTTTTTGGGATCTTTGATAATCTATTAAATGGAGGTTTAGTTTGCTCATCATCCATTTTAAGAAATAATAAATATGTAAGTTGCTCAACATAATCGCCATAGCTTACGCCATCATCTCTTAGGACGTTGCAGTAGTTCCATAGCTTTTGGACGGCCATTGATTCGTTAGACATTATACCAGCTTCTCCTGAACTAATTCTTCTTTATTTAATCTTTGCTTTTTTATTTTTTCTAAGAGGAGTTCTGCAGGCTCATCATTTGGATCTTGTGGAACAAGTTTTCCTTCAAAAGCTTTTTTTAGGATACTTTGGCGAAGGGTTTTGGATTGTTCTAGTTTAGAACCAACTGTTTCTTCAATGTAGTCTGCAAGGGAAAATAACTGTTCTATGTGTTCAACTATTTTGTGCTGTTCTTCGAGAGGAGGTAGCGGAACAATTATTTTTTTCATTTGAGATTGATTGAGCTTGTATCTAGTTGTTCCAGTAATGTATTTACGATAATCAAAGGAATTTAGATAATAGCAAATAAAAGGATTAACACTAATATCCTTTATAGCCCTTAAAACATGAGCATGATTATTAACCCAGGATTTCCCATTTATGAGATAGGCTTTATCTTTGATAAAATCTAAGAAAGGTGCACCATCTTCGCCTAACAATATAAGTTCTTCATCAAAGATATACTCATCAATCCATCCTACTTGCCCAGTTGAACCGTAGTATGGATAAAGTTGAGATTCATCTTTATTGTTGATTCTTTTTTCGCGTTCTTCTGCATTAATAGGAATCCTACGATTATCTAAAATATCGACGATGTTTTCTAAACTTGTCCAGACCCAATTTTTTGGTAACTTATCATTTGATTCTTCGGATTTATATGAGAAAAAATCAATTTTATCCTTATTTTCTTCTCTCCACTTTTCAGTGAGTTTTCCTTCCATAGCATATTTCAAAATAGCTTGGCGATATATTTTAAGTTTGTATTTGACTTGCTCTAGAGATTCAATACCTTTGTCAAGATTTGTGAAAAGCTCTTCTATCTTGTTTACTATTCTTTGTTGTTCGGCTAATGGAGGAAGAGGCACTTCTATTTGTTTTAATTTAGATGCATTAACATTTGCCATGGCAATACCTATGCTTTTTTCTGAAATCGCTTCCCAATAAATCGAGCTTTTTAAAAAATAAGAAAGAAAAAAATTGTTTATTATAGGTTTAAATCTTATGAGATAAGAAGCAAATATAGAGTTTTGAGGATTTTCTAATAGGTAACTGTAACCTACTGAGCCAGCTCTAGAAATTACAATATCTCCGTCTTTCAGTAAATACTTTTCAATATTTTCTGGCTCTTCTTCACAGTAGGGAACAGAACTCCAATCTATTTTTCCAGAAGTAATATCTGTTGTTCTAAGTAAGTGGACATTACCTTCGGTAGTTGCCCTAGTAGTCCATCCATATTGAGGATTTTCAGTAACTTCTCCTAGACTAGTCCAAACCCAGCCTTTGGGCAGTTCCCCATTCACTTGCTCACCAGTGCTTCCTGTAACTCTTCCATGACCTTATCTATTTTTCCATCAAAGATTTTATTCGCCTTAACAAGTCCTCCCTTATTATGAAACGGAGTCTGCTCAAGGTCATCTTTAGTGATGCTCATTGAAGTTGCAATGTGGTCTTTTATCATCTTTAGCCATTCTAACTGCTCGCTAGTGAAAGCTACCCCTTGTTTCTTTTTGTTTGATACCCAATCTTCAAATCTCTTGTCAACAGTATATGAAAAAGGTTCAAGGACTTGAATTTCTCCAAGTTCAAATTTTAAAAGAGACACAATATCCGTAAGTAACTTATGGGGTCCAGCACCTCTAACTTTTGATTTCTCTAGCTTCTCATAGGCCGCCCACAACTTATCTGTTGTAAGGTAATAAGGTGGCTTTTCTATGGCTTCAGCAAGCTCCTTAATAGCATCATAAGTTAAAAATCTTGTTGGGTAAGGGTTACTGTAGATAATCTGAAGTGCTGTCAGTTCATCCTTATTTTCTTCAATAAAGTTCTTGAAATTATTTACAATTATTCTTGCTTTTTCTGCTGCAAGGTCATCAAATCCTGCAAATAGGATTTCATCCTTACTTATATTATCAATAATCTGCTCATTCTTCTTTTTTATCTCAATAATCTTCGACCTAAATTTTGGATTGTCAAAGGGTTTACTTGCTTTGTTTAGAAGTTCTTCTGAAGCCTTGTTCAGCTGCTCCTTTGTGGGCTCAGTCGTATCGAACATCTTACACGCAGTTTCAATAGTTTTATCGGGATCAACAACGTCAAGAAGTTCATTAACAATTTCGTTCATATTCTTTCCAGTTATCTTTTGAATCTCCTGTTTCTCCTTTTCATTCATCTCTAAGTCGATCTTGGAAAGTCTACCTGCAAGGGAGGATATCATATCTTTGTTCTTTTTTCTCAAAGCCATGCCCATAAGAAGCTTTTCCAAAGGTACATTCTTAGCCCTCTCAAGCGGCATTGAATCAGTTTTGTCTGTTTCGCATACTCCAACAGCATCTATTATTACAAAATGAGTTTTATTTTTTGCATCAGAAGTTACCATTTGCAAATCGGTGGGATTAATTACTCTTGTCCCTCTCCCCTTCATCTGCTCGAAATAAACTCTTGATTTAACATCTCGCATGAATATAAGGCACTCTAATGGTTTTATGTCAGTACCAGTTGATATCATATCAACAGTTACGGCTATTCTTGGATTGTAAGAGTTTCTGAAACTTGCTATTAGGTCTTCAGGCTTCTCACCCATTGTTCTGTAAGTAATCTTTTTACAGAATTCATCTCCCTGGCCAAACTCTTCTCTGATTATATTTACAATATCCTCTGCATGGGAATCGTCTTTAGCAAAGATTAGCGTTTTTGGAACTGTTTTCCTGCCCGGAAATATCTCAGTAAACAATCTTTCCTTGATTGTTTTTATCACAGTCCTGATCTGGTCAGGTGCAACAACTGACCTATCAAGATCTTTTCCTTCATATTTGAATTCTTCATCAAGCGATTCCCATCTAACTTGTCTTGTTACTCTGTCCCTTTTATCGATGTAAAACCCTGCCTCAACAGTACTCCCCTTCTCAGTTATTGCAGTATTAATTCTATAGACATCGTACCCAACATTAACGCCATCTGCAACTGCCCGCTCATGATTATATTCCATCACAAGATTCTGATTGAAAAATCCAAGCGTCTGCTTTGAAGGTGTAGCAGTAAGGCCAATAATGAAAGAATCAAAATATTCTAAAACTTGCCTCCAGAGATTGTAAATCGATCTGTGACACTCATCTGTAATAATAAAATCAAATGTTTCAATCGGAATGAAAGGATTGTAACAAACATCAACTGGGGCACCATCAATGTCTTGGTCAAAAAGTGACTGCTCTTCAGCTTCACTTTCCATTTCAATCTCTCCCCTAAGCATTGAGTAGACTCTTTGGATTGTTGAAATGCAGACTCTACTTGCCGGGTCAATTACGTTTGAAGATAGATGTTGTACATTATAGAGTTCAGTGAATTTTCTCCCATCATCTGGAGTTCTATACTGGCTAAACTCTGTCATGGCCTGCTTTCCAAGATTAGTTCTATCGACTAAGAAAAGCACTCTTTTTGCATTTGAATGTTTTATCAATCTATAGACAAAGCTAATTGCAGTAAAAGTTTTTCCAGAACCTGTTGCCATCTGGATTAATGCACGAGGTCTTGTATCTCTAAAGGACTTTTCAAGATTTGTTACCGCCTCAATCTGGCAATCCCGTAATCCAAAAGTTATTAGCGGAGGCATCTCTTGCAACTTGCCCCTCAACGTCTTTTCATCTGATAGAAACTCTTTCAAAGTTTCAGGTCTGTGAAAAGAGAAGATTCTCCTTGAACGCGGTCTTGGATCTCTTAGATCAACAAATGAAGTTTCTTTTCCAGTGCTAGCATATACAAAGGGAAGTGGATTACCATAAGACGGGATGTCATCGGGCAAACCTCCAACATATTTTATTGATTGATCAGCAACACCCCCTAAAGGTATTCCAACTCTTTTAGCTTCAAGAACGCCACAAGATTTTCTATCAATAAACAGAAGGTAGTCTGCTATACCTGTAAGAAGTGGGAACTCTCTTACAGCAACACCCCTTGAAGCACCGAGGTCCATCATTTTATAATCCTGAATAATCCAACCACAATCAACTAGCATTTTGTCAATACTTTCTCTGGCTTTAGCTTCATTCCCCATCGAAATTCCTCGTAGCTTAATAAAATTAAATTATATCTGGACTTTTACAAATTTATGGATATGAATTATATATTTATTCAAGATTATTAAGGAATTTCACTATAAAAAACTTTTTCTTTTCTAATCATTCTTTCTTTGAAAGCAGATAAACACCTACGCATAGGATAACGATACCTGCTATCTGCATGGATGTTACGATTTCCCCAAGAACAAGAAATCCTAAAATTGCAGCAAAAAACGGTGTTGATAACTCTAATGCTCCTGCCTGTGCAGCTTTGACTCTTTTAAGACCTTCATAGTATAGAATGTACCCCACCCCAACTATGATTCCAATTATAATCTGATTTACGCTTCCAAAGTGGAACTCTGATCTGAATAGCAAATATATCGAGAAGAATACGGCCGCAATTAGAAATCTGTAAAATGTAATTATCCCGCAGTTCATATTATTAAGATACTTTCTTGCAACAATTCCTGTAGTGGCCCACGACACAGTTGCACCCACTACAAAGAGATCCCCCATAGTTCCTATCCTTAGTATAAGTAAATTCTGTAAAGTTTGAGTAGTCACAAGTAGTGCACCAATAATCATCACGAATATCCCGGCATAATCATACTTTGAATGCTTTTCATCCTTTAAGACAAAATATCCGATCAGTATGATAAATATTGGCTGTAGATGCCCTATCAAAACTGCATTTAGGACAGATATTTTTGTGAGTGCAAAGTAAAATAATAAATCTGCAATCAGAGTTCCTACAACAGCGATATAGAATATAACAGAAAATTCTCTTTTATTGATCTTTATATCCTTCCCGTTTGTTGAAAGTGCATATATCAGGGCTACAATAGTTACGAATATCGCCCTGAAAGCTGATGTCTGGACAACGCTAGCATTGGCATAAGCAAGTTTTGCGAATATGGGCTCAATAGCCCACATGACGCTTGCGCTGACAATTGCCAAAACTCCTATTTGCTTCTTATCCATTGGAGGGGTATACAGTAAGTATCTTAAAAAAGTTCCTATGATTGACTATTTTTTACTCAAAAGCAGTTGCAGAATGTCGTTGTAAATTGAAAATCCTTTTTTCCTTTTTTCAGAAAGAGTATAACCTGCTTCAAGAACTTCACTAGGCTGTGATGATTTAAATTCTTCTTGTTCTTCCAAAGCGTCCCTTTCCCGAATTTCTTTTATAGCAATATACGCTAAAGCTCCAAGGCCCAGAAGTAGAATCTTTTCTTCATCATCCATGCAATATATTTGTGGATTCAGAAATAAAAAAGTATTTGTTATACTTTATTTATTTTCATCTCTATCTTATCCCCAATACCAAAGTTTAAATTTGAGAAAGAGAATACAAAGGTTAGAAAGGTGAAGGCATGGACATTGTTTTGAGAAATGCTAGATTAAATGATAATAATTATTTAGTTGATATAGGGATTTGCGATGGCAAGTTTTCTCTGATAAAAAAGAGCATTGTTGAGAAAGGTGACGAGGAAATCGATCTTGAAGGAAGATTTGTTTCCCCGCCTCTAGTTGAGATACATGTACATATGGATGCAGCACTTACAGTGGGTGAGCCTAGATATAATCTTGGTGGGTCTCTTTTAGAGGGGATTGATATATGGGCAGAGAGAAAAAAGAGCCTTACAAAAGAAGATGTCAAGACCAGGGCGAGGAAAGCGTTGAAGTGGGAACTTGCAAATGGAGTCACTAGAGTTAGGACACATGTTGATGTTTGTGATCCCTCTCTAAAGGCCCTAGATGCATTATTAGAAATCAAAGAAGAGTTCAAGAATTATATTGATCTTCAGATAGTTGCTTTTCCCCAGGAAGGTATTTTCTCATATTCTGATGGAGAAGAATTGATGAGAAAAGCAATGGAAAAAGGTGCAGATGTAGTTGGGGGGATCCCACATTATGAGTGGACAAGAGAGGATGGCGTAAAAGACACAATATTTGCAGTTTCGTTAGGAAAAGAACTAGGCAAAATGGTTGACCTCCACATTGATGAAACTGATGATGGGCACTCCCGATTCGTTGAAGTTTTAGCAGCTGAAACAATAAAGAATAAGTATCAAGGAAAAGTCACAGCGAGCCATACAACTGCAATGCACTCCTACAATAATGCTTACGCTTTCAAGCTTCTTGGATGGATTAAGAAGGCAGAACTTAACATGGTCACAAATCCCCTTGACAATTCTGTTCTCCAGGCAAGATTTGATACCTATCCAAAAAGAAGGGGTCACACCAGGGTAAAGGAGATGGATGCAATGGGGATTAATATCTCTATAGCAGATGACTCGATAATGGATCCATGGTACCCGCTTGGGCTTGGAGACCCTTTACAAGCAGCATTTGTGTTTGTCCACTATGGGCAGATGTCAGGCTATAATGAAATGATGCGATTAATTGAAATGATTACAACAAATCCGGCCAAAGCATTTGGTGCAAAAGATTATGGGATTAAGATTGGAAATCCTGCAGACCTAGTCGTATTTGATGCTCCAACTGCAATAGATGCGATAAGGCTAGTTGCTAGGAGATACTTAGTTATTAAAAATGGTAAGACCATAGCACAAACAATGTCATACAAGACTAATGTCCTCTTAAATGGCAAAGAAGAAACAATAGACTTTATTAAATAATATAAATTATTAGATAGAATAAAAATTATTTACTATTTTTTAATTTAATTTTAAAGTATACCCGATACATATTTGAAGATAAACTTATTATGACGAAGAAAGGAGGTTTTAAAATAGAAGAGAAAAATAAGAAAAAGTTGACTACGGTCGCCGGCGCACCTGTAGCTGACAATCAAAATACAATGACCGCAGGCCCTAGAGGTCCTGTATTGTTGCAGGATGTATGGTATCTTGAAAAATTAGCTCATTTTGATAGAGAGTTAATACCTGAAAGGAGAATGCATGCAAAAGGCTCAGGTGCCTATGGAACTTTTACTGTAACTCATGATATATCGAGGTATACCAAGGCAAAAATTTTCTCCAAAATTGGAAAGAAAACGGAGATGTTTGTCCGTTTTTCAACTGTGGCAGGTGAACGTGGTGCTGCAGATGCAGAGCGTGATATCCGTGGCTTCGCTATGAAATTTTATACTGAAGAAGGCAACTGGGATCTTGTTGGAAACAATACTCCTGTTTTTTTCCTTCGTGATCCGCTTAAATTTCCTGACTTAAATCACGCAGTCAAGCGTGATCCTCGTACAAATATGAGGAGTGCAAAAAACAACTGGGATTTCTGGACATCACTTCCTGAAGCACTTCACCAAGTAACTATCACAATGAGTGATCGAGGCATCCCATTTTCATTTAGACATATGCACGGTTTTGGCAGTCACACTTTTAGCATGATTAATGCCGAGAATGAACGAGTATGGGTCAAATTCCATCTTGTCTGTCAGCAGGGTATTAAGACTCTGACCGATGCTGAAGCAGAAGCTGTCGTTGCTAAGGATCGTGAAAGTAATCAGCGTGACCTCCTCGAAAGCATCGACCGTGGAGATTTCCCTAAATGGAAGATGTTTATTCAGGTAATGACAGAGGAGCAAGCAAATAACATGCCTTACAATCCTTTCGATTTGACAAAAGTGTGGTATAAGAAAGACTTTCCTCTGATAGAAGTTGGATATTTTGAACTAAATCGCAATCCAGACAATTATTTTGCAGAAGTTGAACAAGCAGCTTTTAATCCTGCCAATGTTGTTCCCGGGATAGGATTTTCGCCAGATAAAATGCTTCAGGGAAGACTATTTTCTTATGGCGATGCGCAACGTTACAGATTAGGTGTCAATCATCATCAGATACCTGTAAACGCACCAAGATGTCCTGTAAACAGTTATCACAGAGATGGGCAAATGAGGGTAAACAATAATGCAGGCAGCACTATAGCATATGAACCTAACAGCTACGGAGAATGGCAAGAACAGCCAGGTTTTAAAGATCCACCACTTAATATAACTGGACCAGCAGACAATTGGAATTTTAGAGAAGATGACGATGATTACTACACCCAGCCTGGAAAACTTTTTAGATTGATGACTCCAGAGCAGCAAAAAGTATTATTTGAAAATACTGCTCGTGCCATGGGAGACGCTCCAAAAGCGATTAAAATCAGACACATCGGAAACTGTCTCAAAGCCGATCCTGCTTATGGCAAGGGCGTTGCCAATGAATTAGGGATTTCACTAACTGAAGTAAAATGATTCATTAATTTTAAGATTTAATTTTAATTTTTTATAAATATTATATATGACATTCTGAAATTAAGTCGAAACATTTAATAAAGAAAATTTGAATTATGTTTTTGGATGGTAATTGATTTAAAGAAAAAATATTCTTTAATAGCTAAAGATAAGGGATTCACCGATATTTTAAAATATCTCTATGGATTATATAAGAATTTGCCAATGCCATCGGCGATTATTAATCAGGATTATACTATTTTAGAAGTTAATCACAAGTTTTTACGTGTTTTTAAATATGAGAGGGATGAAGTCATAGGGGAAAATATTCTGGAATTTATTGTGCCAGAGCATAAAGAAATTTTTTGTAACTCAATAAAAAAATTAGATAATCTGGATGACATCTCCAACATAGAATTTGAAATGTTGGACAAAGTAGGAAATAATGTTCCTATCAGTTTTTCTGCAACAATTGGTAATAAATTCTCAGATACCTCTATAGGAATCTTTTGCATTATGGAAGATATTACGCAAATAAAGTCATGTGAAATAAACTTAGAATCAAAAAATCTAGAAATGTCATTGCTACTAGACAATATGGAAATACATGTGTGGTACCTAAAAGATAGAGAAACTTATGGATTTGTAAACAAAGCGCATGCTGATTTTTTGGGGTATTCCGTAGAATATTTAACAAACCGTAATCTCAATGAGTTTTTATCAAAAGAGATTGCAAAAATCTACACCAAAAGTAACAGTGAAGTTTTTTCTAAAAAAATTGCCATTCATACAGAAAAATGGATTCCCAATTCTAAAGGTGAGAATAGGCTTTTAGATATAGCAAAGACACCATTAATTGATTCAATTGGAAATGTAAAATATGTTATCTGCATTGCATCTGATGTCACAGACAAAAAAGCTGTAGAAAATAAATTGAAAGAGAGCCAGAATAGACTAAACTCCCTTTTTGAAGGTTCAATTGACGCAATATGGGCGTCAAAAGTAGATGGAACAATAGTTGAAGCAAATAATGCAGCTGCAAATATGTTGGGGTGCGACCTTAAAGAATTGATTGGTTCAAACATCTCTAATTTTTATGTAAATCCTAAAGACAGAGAATTATTTAGGCAAGAAGTTGAGAAAAACAAATCCATAAAAAATTATGGGATAAAACTTAAACGAAAAGACGGAAATGTAATAGATTGCGTATTTTCTTCTTCAATATGGACAAACTCCAATGAGGAGATATTGGGCTATATTGGAATTGTTCATGATGTAACAAATACCATAAAAACTACCAATGAACTTGTAGATTCGAGATACCTTTTACAGAATATAATAGATTCCCTCCCAGATGCTACGTTTTCAGTTGATAATAGGGGCAAGGTAATCTCTTGGAATAAGAGAATTGAAGAGCTGACCGGCATAAAGTCAGAAGATATTATTGGAAAGGAGGATCACGAATATGCAATACCGTTTTATGGCAAGCGTAGATTTGCATTGGTCGATCTTGTATTGAACCCTGAAAAAGAGTTTGACATAAGGTATGATAACCTAAGAAGAGAGGGAGATACGATTGAAGGAGAAGCAAAAATATTCAATTCCAAAGGAGAAATACTTGATGTATGGGCAAAGGCAACTACGCTTCGTGATGCCAGTGGTAAAACTATAGGTGCAATTGAAAGTATTAGGGACATAACAGAAGCGAAATC
>Ga0172382_10001116_pt1 | contig 48719 bp, 56 predicted proteins | sample Leawel138RmetaG_FD_122245 | JGI IMG/M metagenome (GOLD analysis project Ga0172382, IMG submission 122245) | Leachate microbial communities from a municipal landfill in Southern Ontario, Canada - Leachate well 138R metaG | ecosystem: Engineered > Solid waste > Landfill > Unclassified | place... | reverse complement strand
TCAGGGCCGCGAAGCGCACCTTGTGAATCGATTGACAGGCTTCGCCAATGGTCTTATCAATGATTTCGGTGGCATGCATCGTCGGTTCTCCTTTGCGCCTAGACAACGCAAGAAGATCACATCGGGCGATGCATGTCCACCTCCTGAATTCTTGTTAGTCAATGGGTTAGGGAAAGAATTCATGGGGATTCCTCAGGGACGGAGGCCTTATGAACCACCTCGAAACGATCCAGGCGTTTTTCGCCGCTGCTCGACCAATTGGGAAAACACCTCCACTTTCTTCACATTCCTCCAGGCACCCTGCCATGGAAGATTGCAACGTCCACGAGCTCGGGCGGTGAAAAAACGCTGGTGAAATGATCGGGCTCGCGCACGGGGTCTCCGCGAACATCCCCGCTAACGCGCTAGGGGCAAGGGATGGTTGAGGACCCTGCTACGCTGTTCCTCAATGGAGATGTTTCCGACAACTGGCCGGCTCTCGCGCTGGACCATTGGCGCGCTACGTACAATACGGTCAGTGACGGTAGTCACCGAGCGATACCGCCGCGCGTGGTGTCGGTAGCGGTTTCTCACCATGATCTGTTCACTGCGCTGCGCGGCGTCGGGCTCATGCCTGTGCATTTCTTCTCGGGAAGTATCGAGCGGCGCCGAGCCGCCTTGCCGGCCGCGCGTGCCGCTGCATCCGGGCGGTGTGTGTCATCTACCCGACAGGTCGTCCAGCAGGCCTGTTCTCCCGAGGAGCATGAATCGGTCTAGAGCGCCCAGGAACAGATGGCCAGGAGGACCTCGAAACAATGCGTACCCAGTATTATGCGGCGGCGAGTCTCGACGGTTTCATCGCCACCAAAGATGACTCGCTCGACTGGCTGTTTTCACTGGGTGATGTAAACGACACGAGCTATCCACAATTCATCCAAGGTGTGGGTGCCTTGGTCATGGGCGCGGCGACCTACGAGTGGATGCTGCGCCACGTCATCAAGCCAGCGTCTGCGCATCCCGGGGCGTGGCCTTACGTTCAGCCGGCTTGGGTGTTCTCCAATCGTGTCCTGCCCACCGTACCCGGGGCAGACATCCGTTTCGTGCACGGTGATGTACGTCCGGTGTACCAGCAGGCATGTGCCGTGGCGGGCGACGGCAACCTGTGGGTCGTCGGCGGCGGTGAGCTTGCCGGCCAGTTCTATGATGCGGGCCTTCTCGACGAGCTCATCGTGCAGGTCAGCTCGGTGACTCTGTGTTCCGGCAAACCGTTCCTGCCCAGACGGATCATGCCGCCGGTATTGAAACTGGTGTCGGTTCAGCAGTTCGGTGAAGGCTTTGCGGAGTTGCGTTATCAGGTGCGAAACACAACCGGGGCGCTCAGCCACGGTGGGGAAAGCGGCCGATAGCGCCCTGGGTTGCGATATGCTGTTGTCGGCCGCGCTGAAGGGCGCCCGCATGGCGTCGGCGCGAATCTGGAATCGTATGGAAGAGGAGAGGAAATGAGCGTGTTGTTCTCACCGACGGAACTCGGAAGCCTGCAGTTGAAAAACAGGATGGTGATGGCACCGATGACGCGCTCCCGCGCTGTCGACAACCTGCCCAACGACCTCATGGCCAAGTACTACGCCATGCGCGCGGAAGCCGGACTTATCATCACCGAAGGTGTGTCGCCGTCCCCCAATGGCCTTGGCTATGCACGGATCCCGGGCCTTTTTTCCGCAGCACAGGTGCAGGGGTGGCGGAAGGTGACCGATGCTGTGCACGCGGCCGACGGCAAAATATTCGTGCAACTGATGCACACCGGGCGCATCTGCCATGCCGAAAACCTGCCCGCCGGCGCACGGGTGCTTGCACCCTCCACGATGGCCGCCGAGGGTGAAATCTGGACGGACAGCCGTGGCCTGCAACCCCATCCATCACCCTCGGCCATGAGCGAATCCGACATCACGGCGGCGATCGCCGAATTCGCCACGGCGGCCCGGAACGCGATGGAAGCCGGATTCGATGGTGTTGAGCTGCACGGGGCGAACGGTTACCTCATCGATCAGTTCCTGAACACGGCGTCCAATCACCGTACCGACCGCTGGGGCGGGTCCGTGGAAAACCGGGTCCGTTTCGCCGTGGAAGTCGCCAAGGCGTGTGCTGCGGCCATCGGTGCCCAGCGTGTCGGCATGCGTATCTCGCCCTACGGTGTTTTCAACTGCATGGCACCGGATGCGGAGATGGACAGCTTGTACGAGCGTCTGATCACCGCGCTGAACGAGGTAGGCCTGGTGTATATCCACGTGGTCGATCACAGCGCCATGGGCGCACCGGAAGTCCCGTTGGCCATCAAGGAAATGATCCGTGCAGGGTTCAAAGGCAAGTACATTTTGTCAGGCGGTTACGACCTCGCGCGTGCGAACGCCGATCTCGATGCAAACAGGGGCGATCTGGTGGCCTTCGGCCGCCCATTCATCTCCAATCCCGACCTGGTGCGAAAGCTGCGGGAGGGAATCCCGTTGACCCCAGCGGATGCGGAAACGTTTTACACACCCGGGGAGAAGGGTTACACGGATTATTGAGCGTCGGGACGCAGCACGTCAGAGGTGGGGAGAGCGCAAGGTTTCCAGGCCCTGATGACAGTCCCACATGCGGTGCTTGCCTCCACTTGGTGCAGTGGGACTCCCTGCACCGGGGCGGCCCTTTGCGGGAGCGGGTCCGTGGCGATTCGCTCGACCTGTGCATGGAGTCCTGCCGACGCGGTGTCATCGACAGCTCACCTCACGGGCTAGAAGAGTGTTCATCATGCGCTAGCAGCCAAGGCTGTTTGCGTTTGGCCCGGCCCGCCCCTCTGTTGTTTTGCACTTCCGGCTTCATGGGCGATGATTAGAGCGCACGAGGACAGCAAGGAGAATTCCATGGCACTACTGAACGGCAAGACCGCGATAGTGACGGGGGCGGCTTCGGGCATCGGCAGGCGTATCGCACTGCTGTATGCGCGCGAGGGGGCACGCGTGGTGGTCTCGGATTTCAACGTGGACGATGGCGAGGAGACGTCGCGCATGATCCGCGACGCAGGTGGCGAGGCGGTGTTCGTCCAGACCGACGTGACCGAGCCTGCATCATGCGAGATGCTGGTGAACAAGACGCTGGAAACCTACGGTCGATTGGACGTGGCCTGCAACAATGCCGGGATCGGCGGCGAGCAGGCGCCGGCGGGGGACTATGCCGTCGAGGCTTGGCGCCGGGTCATCGACGTGAACCTGTCAGGTGTTTTTTACTGCATGAAATATCAGATCGCCGCCATGTTGAAGAGTGGCGGCGGCGCCATCGTCAACATGGCCTCCATCCTCGGACAGGTGGGTTTTGCCAATTCAGTGGCCTATGTGGCTGCGAAACACGGTGTGGTCGGTATGACCAAGACGGCGGGCATCGAATACAGCGCCCGCGGTATACGCGTGAATGCCGTGGGTCCTGCGTTCATACGCACACCCATGATCCAGGCACTGGAGCAGGATCAGCAGACCTACAAGTTCCTGCTTGATCAGCATCCCATCGGCCGGCTCGGTGAGCCTGACGAGGTGGCGGAACTGGTGGTATGGCTGAGTTCGGACAAGGCATCTTTCGTGGCAGGTGCCTATTACCCCGTGGATGGCGGTTACCTGGCCCATTGAGGCTCCAGCAGCGCTGCGGGACATCCGGGAAGGGAGGCCTTGGTGTCCGTATCACCTCAGCATATCGTCAGGGCACAGGTCCCCGCCTGACACGGGTCATCCGGGCCCTCACCCCGGGGCTGGCCCGGGGCGAGGGAGGTCACGCCAGGATCAGCGCTTACCCTTGGCGCCGGCCTTCTTCTTCTCCGCGGGCGCTGCACTGTTCTCGATGCTTTCCAGCAGCGCAGTATCCAGCGCGGGCACCGCGGGCACGCTTTCCCCGCCCTTCACCAGCGGTTCGAGCTGGCCGTGCAGCGCTTCGCACGAGGTGTGCAGTTCGCGGTAACGCGCCGCCAGTTCGGTGGCCTGGGCCTGGGCCGACTCCAGCACCGTGATGCGTTCATCGAGGGCCTTCTTGTCCTTGCGCAAGGCAGCAGCCTGCTCTTCGGCCTGCTTGCGGGCATCGGCCTCGTCCTTCTTCTGCTTCTGCAGCGCTTTCAGCTTTTTCGCCACGTTCTGCGGGGTGTCGGACAAGACGGTGTGAATGCCCTTGATCTCCCGGTCCTTCTCGGCCAAGCGCGCCTTCAGGTCACTGATGGTCTTGGCGTTGTTGTCGCGGATATCGGCAATCTGCTGTTCCAGTTTCTGCTGCTGGGCCACGGCCTCGGCATGGGCAGCCTGGGCGGCTGTGAGTGCCTTTTGGGTCTCTGCCAGCTTCCTCTCGGCCGTGGTGACGGCCTCCTTGGCGTCTTCCTGGGTCTTGCTGACAAGCGCATCGGCCTTTGCAGCACGTTCGACGGCTGCTTTCAGCGCGGCCTCCAGTTCCTGAGGGCTGGCGTTGGGATCGAGCTTCAGGGCGTCGGTCGCCGCACGCATCAATACTTGCTTACTGATAGCCAGGTCTTTCCAGACCTTGAGCTGTAGTTCCAGATCGGTTTCTGCCACTTATTCTCCGGATCGACTATTCATCGTGCCCGGGCGAAGAGGCGGGCACAGGTTTGGGGGGTAGAACAGAGTTATGGTTTGCCCCTAGGTGGGGCTGCGGGAGGATAAAGCAAGATTTCGCCTCGTGCCACCATCAAAACGAAAAAACAGCCGCAAAACACCGTTATTTGGCAAAAAAATCCAGGTACGGGGCCCCGGCTGCGCATCGCACGGCATGTGATTGTTGATTTTGCGCAAGCGGGTGCGCCCCGAAGCCGGCTGACGTGCGGACGGGCTACACTTCGGCATCGCGACAGCCGGAGCGCAGATGCACGTGACCGCCTGGCGCGTCTAACATCGACATGGCGGGCCTTTCCCTCGGTGTGCCGCGCGTTCTGCCTATAAGGGGTATGCTGGTGGCACACAAGTGCCGTGCGGGATGCGGCAGGACCCGGGGCTGTCCCCGCCGGAATTTGAATCCGAGGCGCCAAAAAAGAGAACCGGATCGCATCGCCGGCCGGTGGGGCGCTTGCGACTGTCGGTTCTGCGCCGACTATGAAAAAATACCCTTACTAACAACAGTACAGCGACAGCCATGCCTGAAAAGAAGTCCCTTCGTGAATTGCCGGCCCGGAACATCTTTCGTCCGGGTGATGTGTTCGTACTTTTCGGTGAGTTGTTCGGCCGTGGTTATGCCAACGGCCTCGTGGACGAGGCCCGCCGGGCCGGAATGACCATCATCGGCGTCACTGTGGGTCGCCGGGATTCCGACAACCGCCTGCGTCCGCTCACTGACGAGGAGCTGCAAGCGGCCGAGGCCAACCTCGGTGGTCGCATCATCAACGTGCCGCTCATGGCCGGATTCGACCTGGATGCCCCCGAGGGCGCGCCCACGCCCACCGACCTGCTCGCGGTGCTGAAGCTCGACAACTGGCGCGAGGCCAAGCTGGACTGGGCCCACATCGAGCGCTGCCGCGCCGTGGGCGTGGAGCGCTTCAAGTCATCGCTCGCTGAGGCGATGCAGACCCTGGACGGCATGATTCCCGACGGCGCCAATGTGTTTTTTGCCCACACCATGGCCGGCGGTATTCCCAAGACCAAGGTATTCCTGGCCATCGCCAACCGTATCTACAAGGGGCGCGGTGAGCGCTTCCTGTCCTCGCGCGCGCTGCTGGACAGCGATCTCGGCAAGATGATCCTTATGAACTTCGATGAGGTGACGGCCAACACGTTCCGATACCTTATCGAAGGTAGCCGCGCCATCCGCGAACGCCTGACCGCCACCGGCGGCGAGGTGCGTTACACCGCCTACGGCTATCACGGTACCGAGATCCTCATCCGGGGCCGCTACCAGTGGCAGACCTACACCAACTACACCCAGGGATACGCCAAGAAGCGCCTGGAGGACCACGCGTGTGCTGCCTGGGCGCAGGGCGTGAAGGCTACGGTATTCAACTGTCCCGAGATCCGCACCAACTCCAGTGACATCTTCGTGGGCGTGGAGTTGTCGTTGTTCCCGCTGCTGAACGCACTCAAGCGTGAAGAGGGCGGTGCCTGGGCCGAGGCGCAATGGGCCACCTGCCAGTCCCTGCTGCAGGAAGGCATTACGCTGTCGTCCCTCCTCGACATGATTGAGCAGTACAACGCCGATTCCACCATCGCGGCGTTCCGCAATTTCGAGGCCTGGCCCATGGACAACACCGCGGAACTGGCCGATGTCATGGTGGGCACCTCCGAGGAGATCACGCGCCTGCACAAGGACCGCAAGGCGCTCATCACCGACCACCTCAGTGCTTTGGTACTCGAAGGCACTGGCCCGCTCATCTTCCACGAGGCCTCCGAGCCGCACGGGCCGGTGCTCTGGCTCAACCACGACATCGTCGCCAAGCAGTTGAACAAGCTGCACTGAGCGTGCGCGGGGGATGAGCTGCGGGCGCAGGCCCGCTCCCGCAGGGGCCGACCCGGTGGGTGATACCGCGGCATGGCGAGATGGGAAATCGCCCAGCGGCATCGCCGACGGGGCCGGCTCCTACGGGCCTCCTCGATTCTCCTGTGGAGGCATTCCCGGCCCACCCCGCGCGACCGCGATCCTGATTTCCAGCACTTCAGCGATGCCCTGCACGAACGCCTGTTGTTCGGTCGGCACGCGCGCATGCCACTGCGCCAGCAAGGTCGCCAAATCGTTGCCTTGCGGGGGTGATCCCGGATGCAGATGGGTGATGGCCGCAAGTGCGTGCGGGTGGGCGGCGATCACTTGGTAAAGCCTCTGCGCGATGACGCCCGTCAGCGCCCGTTCGTAGGGATGGGCGCGCAGCCGTGGTTCGTGGGCCGCGAACCATGCGCCGAATCCGCCATCCGTCGGCTGCGAAACCTCGTGCATCGCCAGTACGCGCCTCGCGTAAGCCTCCAGTGCGCCATGGTAGGCCGCCCAGTTGGGGAAGGGTGGTGCATAGGCCCAACGCTCGGCCATGCGGGTGAGCGTGTGCAGTGAGACCGCCTCGCACAGTGCCTCGTCGAACCAGCGCGTGGATGCGCCCCGCGCAGTGCGTGCGTCGAAATTGCTCAATACGTGGCAGAGCTCGTGGGAGAACTGATAGGCGAGCTGTGCCCAGTAGCGCCCCGACACGGCAAGTTGCACGCGGTACTGGCCGCGAGCGTTCTTGTTCCGGAACACCTTCGGACCGCTGTGACCATTGCTGACGTGAATGGTGAGCGGCCGGTGGCGTGGGACGAGGGCGAGCAAGGCCTCCGCGGCGGAGTTCACCACCGCATGTACATCTCCCGGCCGGGCGTCGGCCCATCCCGTGTCCGCGATCGTGATGCGCAGCAGTGGTGCATCAGCGGGCTGTGACGGGCGCGATGCGCAGCCGGATCCGGCCAGCAGCAGTAACAGAAGCGAGACGGTTCCCAAGGTGGGTGACAAGGGGCGCATGGCGCACAGTGTCGTGGCCTGCCCCCGGCTTGGCAAACCCTGTGCCCGCCGATGGCAACAAGGGAGCGGACAAACCCTCGTTTCCCGGAGCGAGGAGGAGCAATGCCCCAGTGGAAAGGCACTGGCTGCCCCTTCGGAAGAACGGGCAGCCGAAGGCACAAGCTTGTGCCTCCAAGCTGCCCGGCTGCATCACCGCGGGCAGCGCATCAATGCGCGTGTTCGGGTGAAATTCCCACCACCACGTATTCCACCGGTGAGCGTTTCTCGATGCGCAGGATCACGTGGGTCCCGGGCGCGATGCCTTCGGCCAGGGCGGGCTCTGCCAGCGGTAAGCCCATGGTCATGGCAGGCCAGTTGAACTCGGCGATGGGCTCGTGGGCCACTGTGACCGTATGGGCGGTGGCGTCCACCCCGTTGACCACCGCCTTCACGCTGGCGACCGTCGGTGCCTGTGCCGCATGGGCAGCGTGGTCGTGCATGTGGGTGTGATCGGCCGCGAAGGCCGGGGCGGCCAGGAACATGAGGGTGAGGAACAGCTTCTTCATGGGTCTCTCCTATCAGTGATCAGTGCAGGGGTGGAAAACAATCAGGGAGCGAGTCCGCGCCGCTTCCACAGCAGGAAGACCGCGGGGATCACGATCAGGGTCAGCAGGGTGGCGCTCACCATACCGCCCACCATGGGTGCGGCGATGCGGCGCATCACCTCCGAGCCGGTGCCGCTGCCCCACATGATGGGAAGCAGCCCGGCGATGACGGCGGCTACGGTCATCATCTTCGGACGCACGCGCAACAGTGCGCCTTCGACCACCGCCTCGCGCAGCTCGCTGCGTGTGACGGCACGCCCGGACGCGGCCGCCTGTTCACGCCGGCGGGCGAGGGCGTGGTCCAGGTAGATGAGCATCACCACGCCGGTCTCGGCGGCCACACCCGCCAGCGCAATGAAGCCGACACCCGCAGCGACCGACAGGTTGTAGCCCAGCAGCCACATGAGCCAAAACCCGCCGATGAGTGCCATGGGCAGGGTGGCCATGATGAGCAGGGCCTCGCCGAAACGGCCGAAGGCGAAGTAGAGCAGGATGAGGATGACGGCCAGCGTGACCGGCACTACCACCTGCAGGCGTGCGCTGGCGCGCTCCATGAATTCATACTGGCCGGACCAGGTGAGCGAATAGCCCGCGGGCAGTTCCACCTGTTCCGCCACCCGCTGCTTCGCTTCACTCACATAGGAGCCGAGATCGCGATCGCGGATGTCCACATAGGTCCAGCCGTTGAGGCGCGCGTTCTCGCTCTTGAGCATGGGTGGACCGTCCGTGATGGCAAGGCGTGCCACCTGTTCCAGCGGCACATGCTTGCCTGTCGGCGTGATGATCGGCAGCAGACGCAGGCGCTCGGCGGAATCGCGCACCGCCTGCGGGTAGCGTAGGTTCACCGGATAGCGCTCCAGGCCTTCCACGGTCTCGGTGACGTCCATGCCCCCTACCGCTGTGCGTATGACGTCCTGCACGTCGGCCACGTTGAGGCCGAGCCGTGCGGCGGCCAGGCGGTCCACCTCGATATCCACGTAGCGGCCGCCGGTGACGCGCTCGGAGTACACCGACACCGTGCCCGGCACCTCACGCAGCACCTGCTCCAGTCGTTCGCCGATGGACTGGATCACCGTCAGGTCCGGGCCCGCCACTTTCACGCCTACGGGCGTCTTCACCCCAGTGGCGAGCATGTCGATGCGGTTCTTGATGGGCATCACCCAGGTGTTGGTCACGCCCGGCAGGCGCACCACCGCATCGAGTTCCGCCTTGAGCTTCTCCGTGGACATGCCGGCGCGCCACTCGCTCCTCGGCTTGAGCTGGATGGTGGTCTCCAGCATCGTGAGCGGCGCCGGATCGGTCGCGGTCTCGGCGCGGCCGATCTTGCCGAACACACGTGCCACCTCGGGTACGGTGCGGATCAGGCGATCGGTTTGCTGCAACACCTCGGCTGCCTTGCCGGGTGAGAGTGCCGGGAAGGTGGTGGGCATGTAGAGCAGATCGCCCTCATCCAGCTCAGGCATGAATTCCGAGCCGAGCCGCTGCAACGGCCACAGACCGCTGAGGGTGACGACGACGGCGGTGATGAGCAACGCACGTGGACGCCGCAGCACGGCATCGACCACGGGGCGGTAGGCCGCGATGAGTGCGCGGTTCACGGGGTTTCTTTCTTCGGGAACCAAGCGCCCACGCACGAACCAGCCCATGAGCACCGGTACCAGTGTCACCGAGAGGCCCGCGGCGGCCGCCATGGCGTAGGTCTTGGTGTAGGCGAGCGGTGCGAACATCCGCCCTTCCTGCGCTTCCAGCGCGAACACCGGCAGGAAGCTGAAGGTGATGATGAGCAGCGAAAAGAACAAGGGCGGACCGACCTCAGCCGAGGCGTTGCGCACCAACTCCCAATGCGGGAGCTGGGGATGCCGCTCGCGGTGCTTGTGCACGTTCTCGATCATCACGATGGCCGCATCCACCATGGCGCCGATGGCAATGGCGATGCCGCCCAGGGACATGATGTTGGCATTGATGCCCTGCGCCTGCATGACGATGAAGGCGACGAGGATGCCCAGTGGAAGCGAGATCACCACCACCAGCGCAGAGCGTGCATGGAACAGAAAGATGGCGCACACCAGCGCCACCACCACAAACTCCTCGATCAACTTGCCTTCCAGATTGGCCACGGCGCGCTCGATAAGTGCCGAGCGGTCGTAGGTCTCCACCACCTCGACGCCCTCGGGCAGGCCACGCTTCAGCTCCGCCAGGCGTGCCTTCACTGCGGCGATGGTGCTGAGCGCGTTCTCGCCCCAGCGCATCACCACGATGCCGCCCACCACCTCGCCCTCGCCGTCCAACTCGGCGATGCCACGGCGCAGTTGCGGCCCGAGGCGTACGTCAGCGATGTCACCGAGCAGCACCGGCGTGCCGTCCGTGGAGACCATGAGCGGTACGCGCTGCAAGGCCTCCACGGATTGCAGGTAGCCGCGTGCGCGCACCATGTATTCGGCCTCCGCCATTTCGATGATGGAGCCGCCGGCCTCCTGATTGGCGCGCACGATGGCGTTGCGCACCTGCGCCAGCGGCAACCCGTAGGCACGCAGGCGGTCCGGGTCGACCACCACCTGGTACTGGCGCACCATGCCGCCCACCGTGGCCACCTCCGCCACGCCGGGCACGGTCTGCAACTCGTATTTCAGGAACCAGTCCTGCAGGCTGCGCAGCTGCGCGAGATCATGCCGACCGCTGCGATCCACCAGGGCGTACTCGTACACCCAGCCCACGCCCGTGGCATCGGGGCCGAGGGCCGGGCGTGCCGCTTCCGGCAGGCGTGGCGTGATCTGCGACAGGTATTCGAGCACCCGCGAGCGCGCCCAGTACAGGTCGGTGCCGTCGGCAAAGAGCACGTAAACGTAGGAATCGCCGAACATGGAATAACCGCGCACCGTCTGCGCGCCGGGTACCGCGAGCATGGCGGTGGCGAGCGGATAGGTGACCTGTTGTTCCACCACCTGCGGCGCCTGGCCGGGATAGGTGGTCTTGATGATCACCTGCACGTCGGAAAGGTCGGGCAAGGCATCCAGTGGCGTGGTGCGTAGCGCGTGGATGCCCCAGCCGGCGAGCAGCACGGCCAGCATGAGCACCAGCACGCGGTTGCGAATGGACCACTCGATGAGGCGCGCGATCACGGCCGTGTCCCCCCGCCGCTGGTGCGGATGGCGACCAGTTCATAGGTGACCGCATCCAGTTGGTGCAGCTCGAATTCCACCGTGGCGCCGGGCACGATACCGTCGAGGCGCACGCCCTCGGCCAGGGTGAAGTCCATGGTCATCGGCGGCCAGCCCAGTGCCGGCATCGGTTCGTGGGTGATGTTGATGCGGCCTGCGGCGGCGTCGATGCCGTTCACTAGCCCACGTCCCGCAAACCGCTGCGTCGCCTGCGCTGGTCGCGTGTCAGGCACTGCAACGGCGGCCTGCGCCGGTGCCGCTGCCATGCCGGCGATGCGGTAGCGATATTGGTCGAGCTGATGCAGTTCGAAACGCACGCGCATCCCGGGCGTGAAGGTGGAGAGATCGACGCCGTCGGCCACGTCGAAGTCCATGGTCATGGCCGGCCAGCCCAGTTCCGCGATGGGCTCGTGGTTCATGCTCAGCCTGTGCTCGCCGGGCATCACCGCCGCGATCACGCCGTGTGCCTCGATGACCTTGAGCGGTGTGGTATCAGCAGCACGCATGCGCTGCAGGGTGGCCTTGAGGCTGCTTTCGGAATCGAGGAGGAACTGTGCCGAGGTGACCACGCGATCGCCTTCAGCGAGGCCTTCCAGGATGGCCACGCGCTCACCGGCCTCGAAACCGCTGCGCACCTCCACGGGCTGGAATCGGCCTTCACCCAATGCGAGCACCACACGCTCGCCGCTGCCGGTACGAATGAGCGCCTCGCGCGGGATGTGCAGCGCCTCGCGCGGTTCGGCATGCACGGTGGCACGCGCATACATGTTCGGTCTGAGCGCGCCGTCGGCATTGTCGAAGCGCAGGCGCAGGCGCAGGGTGCGCGTCATCGCATCGAGGGTCGGATAGATGTACTCCACCTTGCCCCGCCACGTACGGCCCGGCAGCGCCGGTACGGTGATCTCCGCGTGCTGACCCGTGGCCACCCAGGCGGCCTGGTGTTCGAATACGTCCACCAACACCCAAACGCTGACCAGATCGGCGAGTACGATGGCATCGGTGGTGGGTCCCACGAACATGCCGTGACGGACGTTGAGTTGCGTCACCACGCCACCATGGTGTGCGTACATGGGCACCTTTTGTACCGCGCGGCCGGAACGCTCCACCTCGCGGATGACACTATCGGCCACGCCCAGTGCGGCGAGCTTCTTGCGCGAGCTCTCCACCAACGCACGGCGCCCGCTGGCCCGAGCCTGCAACAGCTCCTCCTGGGCGACCACCAGTTCGGGCGAATAGATGCGAAACAGCAGTGCACCGGCGGCGACGCGCTCCCCCACGGCCCGCACACGGAGGTCTTCGATCCAGCCTTCCACGCGTACGTGCACATGGCTCAGGCGATCTTCATCGAAGGCCACGTAACCCACCGTATCCACGGGGCGCGCCACCTGGCCATGCGCCACCGGCGCGGTGCGCACCCCCAGGGCATTGGCGATCTCCGGGGCCACGCTCACACGCGGCAGGCCGTCGCCGGCGGGCTCCTCCTCGCCCTCGTACACCGGGATGTAGTCCATACCCATCTCGTCTTTGGCGGGCGTGGGTGAGGTGATGGCCGGGTTCATGGGATTGCGGTAGAACAGCACCTTGCGTTCGGTGCTGGCGGCGGCGGGGGTGTGATCGGGCGTGAGAACCCGGCCCGCCAGAAGGCCAGCGACGAACAGTGCGACGGCAAGCACCGCGATGACGGCATGTTTCATTGTGACCGTCCTCCGCTGGCGTGGGCGTGCCCGGAAGCGGCGATGCCGGTCAAATGGGTGTGCCCCACGGTGGACACCGTGGCTGCGCGCCTGAACGGGCGGCATGCCATGTCGCCGCCGGGCACGTCTCGGGGGCGCGGCGATGTCGTTACCGTGCGCGCATCGGCAGCGAAGACACCGGGGCACGCCCCGGGCACAAGGCGCCGGCCTGCAACCAGGCGGCGGGTAGCGTGGATAAGCATGAATACACTCCTGTACGGTCTGCGGGAAAAGGCAGCGACGTCAGGCGTGTATCAAATCAGCAGGATGCGGAAGCCGAGGTTGGGGGGGAAGGCGGGGAGTGGCGCACCATGCGCCTGCCGCGAGGGGATCGTGTTGTCGTCGGCGAGGACCGGCAGGCGCAGCAGGGGGGCGGCCACGATGAACGCGGGGTGCAGATCACCGTCGGATGCCGCGGGCGGCTTGGGCGCGGCCTGCCTGTCCAGCGCAGACAGCACCGGGCAGTCCTCATCCATGCAGCCGCCCTCGGCCTGCGCCGCGGCGGTCTGGGCCGGATGGCTCATGTGGTGATCCATGCCGACGTGCTCAGCGGGATGGCCGTGGGCGGTGATCGACGGCTGTGCGGCTACCGGCGCCTGTGCCGAGGCACACGGGGGATACACGACCGTCACCCATGCCAAGGTGAACAGGGCCACCCAGGCCTTGGTGAAGCGATGCATCTTCTTGCGCAGGCGTTGCAGCACGAGGCATCCGTGGTTTCTTAGACGCTGGCCCGATTATGTTTGCAATTGCGGGGAGGGGCAAGCCCATGCCCAATCCCTGTGACACCACTCACGACGCGTGGGTTCAGGAGCGCGGCCGCGGGCCTCCGTCCGCACACCCATGGTGCCGCCCACGGCCTTGCCGCCGTGCTTGTCACATCGCTGGCCCGGGGCTCGAATCGTGCGGTGACCGGCCTGGCGCCCGCTTTGTCGACCCAACCGATCAGTGACCCCTACGAGGTACGCAAGCGCCAAGCGGGAGGGCAGGGTACGCGCGTGCACGGGTGAGGCGGGTCGTCCCCCCGTTTTCTACAAATCCTGTGGATAACTCTGTGGAAGGTCTGGGAGCAAGCCGCGTCAGGCCGCACGGGCGTGTGCTTTGCGTTAGATTGATGAAGTTTTGAACGATTCTAAGAACGTCTCGAATAACAGCAGGTTAAGCGGTGCCGTGCTGAGGCCTTCCCGATCAAGAAAAGCCGGCCCGGGGGCTTGATCCGGCGCATGGAGATGTGCGTAAGCGAGCCAGCGCTCACCCCGGTATGGCCTCCACGCACCCATGCAGTAGCCATCGGTATGCCGTCGCCCCGTTCGGACTGGCGCCCCCCTTACGACGGTACAGCGATCGCCCGCGCCGCTTTCGGTCACAGCACCGCAAGCAAGGCTAAGCCGAATGTGGCTCCCGTTATTCCGAAGCCGATCAACGCCAACAGTCCGTCCCCGGCGAGCAGAGCCAGGGCAAAGGCGAGCAGGGCGGCACCCAGGCCATTGGCACTGAACGGGATGAACTCCGATGCCGGCAGCGCGGCGGCTACCAGCAGGCAGGCGATGGCAACGGCATGGGTGCCTGCACCATGGGTGAACATCCTGAGCCTTGGTCGCAACAGGTGATCGACAAACCGCGCCGGCTTGCGCATCCATCCCAGGCCCTTGCACAACCTGTCGCGTGCGACTGCACGCCGCAGCAGCCACTGTGGAAGCCACACGTATTTGCGTCCGAGCAGCAACTGGCCCGCGGTAAGTGTCACGAATACCGCCATGAGTGTGGGAACCCCGGGGATGTCGCCGATGACCGGCGCGCTGGTGATCAAGCCCGCAAGCAGTAGCAGCGGACTGAACGTGGTTCGTCCCACTTCCTCCAGGACCTGGCCGAGCGTCACCTTATCGCTGCGGCCTACGGCCTGCTCCACGCGATCGAGCAGTTGCTCAAGGTTGCGAACCTTTTGTGTGCCCATGCCTGCATGAAGCATAGCCTTCGCGCGATGCACTGCCATGGCCGCTTCGCCATACCCACTGCCTAACACGAAATGCTTCTGTACGCATTGGCCGTAGGGATAAGTCGTAAGATGGCGATATCGCAAGTCGTGTATTGCGTTTTCACAATGACAATTCGCAATCAACCGGGGTTTCATTGCGAATTCTCAATGAGTCGCGCATAGGCGCTTGGTAATTTCCTTAGCCCATCGAAGCGCATAACAAAACGCGGCGATCAAGACAAAGCCGATCTCGTCGTTCCGTCGGGGGGAACGACTCAACCACCAGAGGAGTGAAACATGACTTGGGCGTTTCCGCGCCTGTCCCGTCGAGGGTTCTTGAAGACGACGGGCTACGGTGCCGCAAGCCTCTCCCTGCTGAAGCCTGCCAGCCTCATCGGCAAGACCGCCGATGCCGCTACGGAAGATCTTACCGAGCACAGCTACAGCATCTGCAATTTCTGCTCGTCACTATGCAACCTGCGCGTCACCACACGCACAGTGAACGGCGTCAAGCGCATCACCAAGCTCGACGGCAATCCCAACTCCACACTGAACCGCGGCAAGATCTGCGCCCGTGGCCAGTCGGGCCTGCGCCAGACCTATGACAGCGATCGCCTGAAAACGCCGCTCATCCGTGTGGAAGGCAGCAAGCGCGGCGAATGGGCATTTCGCGCCGCCACCTGGGAAGAGGCCTGGGAATACATTGCGCAGCGCAACCAGGAAAAGGCCATCCATCCGTCCGAATGGACCATGGTAGGGGGCTGGACTTCCTGCGTGTTCTACATGAACTGGGCCGTGCCCTTCGCCATGGCCAATCAGGTACCCAACATCGTGGCCTCGCCCATGCAGCACTGCGTGACCACTGGGCATCTCGGCACCGACCTGGTCACCGGCAACTTCAACATCCATGACGAGGTGCTGCCGGATTACGACAACGCGCGCTACATCCTGTTCGTGGCCAACAACGCCTCCATCGGCGCCGTCTCCACCTGTCGTATGGTGCGTTTCGCCACCGGACGCAAGCGCGGCGCGAAGGTGGTGGCGCTGGACTCACGCCTGTCGGAGACCGCGGCCAAGGCAGACGAATGGATTTCCATCCGTCCCGGCACGGACCTCGATTTCCTGCTGGCCATGATGAAGGTCATGATGGAAGAGGGGCACTACGACGCCCTGTTTCTCAAGCGCCACTCCAACATGCCATTCCTGATGCACCGCGACGATGAAGGCGAATGGCATCTTGCCCTCGATGCCGAGGGTCGCCCATGCGTGGTGGCCGAAGGCAGCGAACGCGTGCATACCCTGCCCACCTACAGCAACAGTAACGGCACCGACGTAACGGGTACCAGCGTGGACCCGGCACTGTACGCGCCCGCCGGCTTGCGCGTGGATGGGCGCGAGGTGATGACGGTATTTCAGGCGCAACTGCAGGAACTGGCACAGTACACACCCGAGTGGGCCGCGCAGAGCACCGGCATACCGGCCGAAACCATTGCACGTATCGCGCGTGAATTCGGCACCACGCGTCCGGCCATCGTAGACCCGGGTTGGCATGGTGCGCGCTATGGCAACATGATGATGCTGCGTCGCGTGCAGGCCATGATCCAGGCGCTCACCGGCGGTATCGACAAGGAAGGCGGCTGGATGATGAGCGGTGAGTTCCATCACAAGGCCGCCAGCATGATCAAGGCACAGGCCAAGGGGCATGATGCTGGTCCGCCGCTGTCCTCGCTCGCGGGCATGCACTTCGCACGCATGGTGATCGGCACCTTCAGCAATGGTGCCAACTTCTCCCACGGTCGTCCCGGTTGGGCCTGGGCCTACAGCGCGCAGCAGAAGGCAAAGGGCAAGCCTTACGTGGCGCTGCCGGTCATGGCCGACACCGGTCTGCTCGAATCCGTGCGCGGTGAACTGAACTTTGAAGGCAAGCCCTACAAGACGCGCGCCTTTCTCATCAATGCAGCCAATCCGGTCCGCCACTACTATCCGGACAGTCGCTGGAAGGACATCCTGGGCCATGAGCACGTGGACCTGGTGGTGGCCATCGACGTGCTGCCCTCGGATACGTGCGCCTATGCCGACGTGATCCTGCCCAACACCAGCTATCTCGAACGTGACGAGCCGGTGCTGTACGGCAATGGCGTCAATCACGACCTGGCGCTCACCACGCGCTATGCCGCCATCGACCCCTTGTACGATACGGAAGAGACCCCCGACATGCTGCTGAAGATGACGCAAGTCATCAGCGGCAACGAGCAGGGTTTCTTGGAATGGGTGGAGAAGCTCACCGGTTTGCCGGCCGCGGAGGTCATGGCCGCCTACGCGCGTCGCAACCAACCGGGGGTGAAGGGTGCCTTCTCGGCGGCCTGCCGCGAGGTCTCCTTCAACCAGGCGGCCAAGCGCCTCGGTACCTCCGCCAAGGAGATCGACCTGGCCCTGCGTGCCAGGGGCGTGCTCATGGAGGAACCGCGCGAGGAACTGCTCAAGCATACCGCCATGCCGCGCGTGTTGCCCTTGGCCACGGAATCCGGACGCATCGAATTCTTCAGCCCGCTGTTCCATGGCCTGCGTCAAAGTGGTGCACGTCAGCCCAATTTCAGCGTACTCGCGACCCATATCGCGGCCCAGTGCCGCGGCGTCACACCGGCCGACAAACCGTTGGCCGCCGATGAGTTCTACTTCACCTACGGTAAGTCGCCCACGGTCTCCTACGCATCCACCAACAGCAACAACCCGGTGCTGGCGGCCATCAACGATTTCAAGAAGGACATCTATACCGGCATCTGGATGCACCCGGAGCGTGCCCATGCGCTGGGTATCCGCTCGGGTGATCGTATCCGCCTCACCAACACCCGTTCCGGCCAGCAGGCGGACGGCACCGCCTATGTGACGCGCCAGGTACACCGCGAGGCACTGTTCCTCTATTCATCGTTTGGCGCGGAGAACAAGGCGCTTACCCGCGCCTACGGTATCGGCACCGCCACCAGCAAGCTGATCCCCTACGAGGTGGAACCGGTAGTCGGCGGATTCCGGTCCCAGGAGTTCACCATCAAGGTGAGCAAGCTGAACGAGAAAGGAGGTGTGGCATGACACGCTACGCGATGGTCATCGACCTCAATACCTGCGTGGGGTGCAACGGCTGCATGGCGGCCTGCGCCATGGAGAATCAGACACCCGTGTGGAAGGGCCAGTGGCGCACCTACGTGCACGACAAGGAGATCGGCACCGGCGAGGATGTGCATCGCCGCTTCTTCCCGCGCCTGTGCAACCACTGCGACAACGCGCCATGCCTGTCGGTATGCCCCACCGGAGCCACTTACCGGCTCGACAACGGCATCATCAAGGTGGACGAGTCCCGCTGCATGGGATGTCGCGCCTGCGCCATGGCCTGTCCCTACGATGCGCGCATCGAAGTCACCTATGAGGATGTGGAAAAAGGCCGTGAGTTCTACGGTCCCGACTATCGTCGCAAGAACCCCAGCATGGACAAGTGCACCTTCTGCGACCACCGGGTGGCGGAGGGCCGCAAGCCGGCCTGCGTGGAGACCTGTGTCGGCTCGGCGCGCATGTTCGGTGACCTGCACGACCCCAATGACCCGGTGGCCCAACTGGTGGCGAGCGGTGTGGCACAGCCGCTCATGCCTCACCTCGGCACCAAGCCGCACGTGTTCTACATCGGCGATCTCAAGAGGAAAGGCTAATGGATACCAACGTCACCTTTGCCACTCAGGAGATCTGGACCTGGTGGATCGCCGTGTACCTGTATCTCGGCGGCCTGGGAGCGGCCACGCTGGTGGTCACCTTCCTCACCGATATGTATCTCAAGCGTCACCGCGAACTGGTGCTGTGGGGCGCGTTCTCCGGCATCGCCATGCTGGGGCTCGGTTCGCTCATGTTGTTCGGGCACCTGCTCAACCATGTGGCGGTGCTTCATGTACTCAATCCGATGGTACTGTTCCAGCAACCGCAGGCCTGGATCGCCTGGGGCACGCAGTTCATCATCTGGATGATGTGGTGGGGCGTTTTCTACGCACTGCCCTACATGGTCGATTCGCCTTTCTTCATGCGCCTGCCCCTGTTGGGCGGTCTGCTCGCCTGGACCCCGGTGCGCGCCTTGTCAGAGCGGTTCTGCCTGCGCTACCACAAGGCCATCGGCTGGCTCGCGACCATCAACGGTATCGGTACTGCGGTATACACGGGCCTGCTGCTGCAGTCCTTCCCGGCGGTGGCACTGTGGCACAACCCCGGCGTGCCCTTGCTGTTCACCGTTTCCGCCTTCTCCACCGCGCTCGCTTACTTGATGCTGGTGCTCACGCTGGCGATCAAGCGCGATGCCGATCGGCCCATTCGCGTGTTCTACGAGCGTACCGACGTGATGCTCATCGCCGGTGAGCTGGTCATCCTGTTCTCGTTCTTCTTCTACCTGAACTCGGGACCGGCCTCTGCCATGGAGTCCGCGGCCATTCTCTGGAGCGATCTCGGCTGGATCATCGGCTTCATCGGCTTCGGCCTGGTGGTGCCGCTGCTGCTGGAATTGCGTTGTGCGTTGCGCGGTTCGGTGAGCCACGGCCCTGTGGTGTTCGCTTCCTTGCTGGTGCTGTTCGGCGGCTACCTGTTGCGCCACTACTTCCTGGCGGCCGGCGTGTACGCCTACCCGTGGTAACGCGTGTGGAGCCCGCGGAACTGCGCCTGTTGTCCGAACTGCTGGGGGTGCCCGACGCGGGCGCCCTCGCGCTGCTGCAGGATTCAGCAGCGCACTGGCCCTGGTTGGCGGCGCCGCTCGCTGAACTGGCGCAGATGCCGCTCGATCGCTGGCAGGGCGAACACACGCGGCTGTTCATCGCGGGCTATCCCCGCACACCCTGCCCGCCGTTCGCGTCGAGCTGGGCCGAACGGCGCATGCATGGCAGTGCCATGGAGGCCTTGTCGCGGTTCTATGCAGAACTGGGTCTGGAGACCACCCACATGCCTGCCGATTTCCTCGGCACCATCCTGGAATGCGCGGCCCTCCTTGCGCAGGAAGATGCAGGGGGCGAAATGCAGGCCCGGTTGTGGCGTGAACACCTGTTGCCCTGGCTGCCCGAATTCACCGCCGCACTGGCACGCGAGAGCACCGTCGGCATCTACCGTGTACTGGCGCAGCGGCTGGACGCTGCCATTCATGAACAACGACTGGCAACTACCGCCGCCGGCGCTGCTTGAGGACGACGCAGCGCTGCTCGGCGCCGTGGAAACGGCCTTCGCGGGGGTCTACCGCGAGTTATTCCTGCATGAGCTTGCCGTGAACCACGGCCTGCCCATCACCACCCGCGCCTTTCGCAGGATCGGCCCGTGGCGCGTGTTCCTGTTGCTCACCCCCTGGATGCTGGCACGGGTATTGGTGCCCGGTGAAGCGCCTGCGCTGGAACTGCCCGAGGAGTGGCTTGCCGCCAGACGCGAGGGTGCGGCGACGGTGGTGCTCGGGCCGCTGCTCGTCTTCCACCTGCACGATGTTCCGCAAAAGGCGCACCTCAATCACCATCCCGACCTCGGCCATTACCTGTTGCAGCCGCTGATCCTCGCCATGGAGCAGTTCGGCGACGCCGACGCGGTGTTCATGGCCTGGAACGAGGTTCTGCGCACGCGCGACGAAAACATGAAGAAGCTGGCACGTGACTGCCCCACGCAGCGGGAGGTGTCCCGGCGCGAGTTCTTCAGCAGTCTCATTGCCAAGCGCAAGACCTGAGGCACGCCGCCCCTCGACGCCCTGGCGGTGCGCCAGTTGGCAAACGGCGCGCAAGCGGCTCTTTCCGTAATCACCATCACGCCCTGTGTGATACCAGCCCGCAGCGGCCTTCAGTCGGCTTCGTGGACCACGCAATGGTGTTTTGTCGCCGGCCACGCTATGGCTTATGAAGACAGCACTTTGGGAGCACTTGTCATGATGACGCGGAAGATCCTCTATGCGACGGTCGGTCTGGCGCTGGCGCTGGCCGCTTGCGGCGGGCCGGACGTGGCGCGGCCCAGCGGTCAGATCGACGATGCAACGGTAGCCATGGAGCGGGCGCGCCAGGCCAACGCCCATGAGTTTGCCGCCTTCGAAATGGCTGCGGCCGAGCGCAAGCTGGACCGGGCGCGCAACCTGGCCGACTCAGACGAAGACGATGAACGCATCGAGGCACGCCGCCTGGCCGAGCAGGTGACGGTGGATGCGCGGTTGGCCGAAGCCAAGGCACGGCTGGCGCAGAGCGAGGACGTGAAAGCGGAAATGAACGCCGCCGTGGAAGCGCTGCGTGACAGCCGGGGAGGTGCGCGATGAACACCCGCTCGCTGTGGTTCACCCTTTCATTGGCCGCGGCCCTGGGAATGGCGGGCTGCGCCTCGCAACCCAAGGAAAATGCGCGCGTCGCGCAACTGGCGAACGAACTGGAGACGCTGAAGCAGGATACCGCGGTGCAGGCGCATGCGCCGGGCGCCCTGCTGGATGCGCAGGAGGCTGTGGAACGCGCGGAGCGGGCGCACGAGGACGGCGACAGGTCCGCGCGTGACCATCAGATCTATCTGGCCGAGCGCCTCCTGGAGACCGCGCGCGTGATCGGCCAACGCGGGCAGAACGAGGCAGAGGTCAGCCGCCTCGCGGAGGAACGGGACCGCCTCGCGCTGGCCGCGAGCCGGTCGAAAGTGGAGGAGGCCGAGGCCCGAGCACGTGAGTTGGAGGCAGAGCTGGCGGCCCTGGAAGCACGGCGCACCAACCGCGGCCTGATGCTCAGGCTCGATGACGTGTTCTTCAAGACGGCGAGTGCGAGTATCGCCCCCGGTGCGACCTCGACCCTCGACAAGGTGACGGAGGTGCTGGCGGAGAATCCTGAACAGCGCGTCCTCATCGAAGGCCACACCGATGCCGTGGGGACGGCCTCATATAACCAGCGGTTGTCGGAACAACGGGCCGAGGCGGTGAAGGGCCTGCTCGTCGCGCGCGGCATCGATGCCGAGCGTATCTCCACTTACGGCTATGGCGAGAGCCGCCCCATTGCCAGCAACGAGAATGAAGGCGGCCGTCAGCTCAACCGGCGTGTGGAGATCGTGTTCCCCGACACCGTACAGTGACACGGGAAGATCGGCAGTGGCGGCTGCCCCCGCCAGCAGGCATGGCAAGCGGTGGGGGCGGCCGGCTACGCACGCCGTGGGCGCTCAGGCCTTCACCATGGCCGGACGGCGCAGGCGCTGTACGATACTGACTGTGAGCAGTACCAGGGCACCGATGAACATGCCCCCGACGGCGTGCATCAGCGCCGGCGCCATCGCCGCCAGCAATCCGCCCACACCGGGTAGCGTGCCGGCCCAGTGCGTGACCCCTGCCACCAGGTGATGAGCGGCGGGGATACCGTGCACCACGATACCGCCGCCCACCAGGAACATGGCGGCGGTGCCGGCCACGGACAACGCCTTCATCAGCCAGGGCGCGGTGCGCAGCAGGGCGGCGCCGAAGCGGCGCTGCACCGCGATGAATCTGCCTTCACCCTCCCGTCGCGACAGATAAAGCCCGGTATCGTCCATTTTCACGATGGCGGCCACCAGGCCGTACACACCCACGGTGATGACAACGGAGATACCCACCAGCACGGCAAGCTGTGTGACGAAGGACGCCTCGGCCACCGTGCCGAGCGTAATGGCGATGATCTCCGCCGAGAGCACGAAATCGGTGCGGATGGCGCCGCGGATCTTTTCCCGTTCCAGCGCCACCAGGTCCACCGCCGGATCGGTGAGGGCCTGCACGGCCTTGGCATGCCGGGCTTCTTCATCTGCACGGTGCAGGAAGTGGTGAACCAGCTTTTCCACGCCCTCGAAGCAGAGGAATGCACCGCCGACCATCAGCAGCGGCACCACCAGCCAGGGCAAGACGGCACTGATGGCGAGGGCCGCCGGCACCAGGATGGCCTTGTTTCGCAGCGACCCCTTGGCGACGGCCCACACCACCGGCAACTCGCGGTCGGGATTCACGCCCGTGACCTGTTGGGCGTTCAGGGCCAGGTCGTCGCCCAGCACCCCCGCGGTTTTCTTGCCGGCCGCCTTGGTTAGAACGGCGACGTCATCGAGGACCGAGGCGATATCATCGATGAGCAGGAACAGGCTGCTGGCCATGGGTGTCTTTCAGGTAAACGGGTGGGGGATGATACTCCAGGCACGCGGCGTGAACGGTGCAATGAATGCGCAGAGCGGGCGCGGTGATGCCGCCGGCAGCGGACGGATGGTTATGTGTTCATTCCGGCTTGGCGGGCGCCGGTGCGGGGGCGTCGTGTTCCACCGCTTCGCTTTGCTCATCCAGGTCCTCGGCCACCTCCAGCCAGTAAGGCTCGGCCTCACAACTGCACACGGGGTCTCCCCACTCCGGGATGGAGAGGTCCACGCGCAGTTTGGGTTCGTGCGCAGTCCGTTTCTCGCGTTCCTTGCGCGTGTCCTCCGGGCGTGTCTTGGGGTCGCTCATGGCGAGACTCCATGCGCTGTCTTTCCCTAAGCCTAGCGTTTGATCGCTGTCCCCGCAGCGGGATTGCCAGCGGCCCCAGGTCGCCGTGCCTTGCCCGTACCGGCTTCCACGGCACGCAGCCACGCCGCCATGGAATAGATTCCACCGGCGAGATACACCAACCCGGCAGGGATCCACATGATGAGCCCGGCCAGTTGCTGGTCCTCCAGTGCCGTCCAGCCCAGGGGCGAGGCATGGCGATAGCTTGGATACAGCGGCGCGGTGGCAAAGGTCAGCAGCGCGCCGAGCAGTCCCGAGTGCATCATCGTGGCCAGCGACCAGAACGTGCCGGCGCCCTGCCCCGCAGCGCGGCGTCCTTCCTGCAACAGGCTGTGCCAGAACAGCAGGCCGGTGCCGAGAAAGGTGACGTGCTCGAACATGTGCACCGGTGTGCTCGCGAGCGCGGTCTCATACGGACCGGGTGCATGCCAGAACCACACCGTGAAACCGTGCAGCAGGAAGGCCACGAAGGGGCGCGTGAGTGGGGCGAGCCCGCCCAGCAACCAGCGGCGTATCAGGCGCGGACTGCTGCGCAACAGCGGCACCAGGGGCGCACCCAATGCCAGTAGCGGCGCCGCCACCGCCATGAGCAGCATGTGTTGGGCCATATGGGCGCTGAAACTTGCCGTGGCGAGTGCATCCAACGGTCCGGTGAGTGCGCTCCCGAGGGCGGCGAGCGCGAGCGTGAAGCACGCGATGCGCCACGGCGGGACGGCCCTGGCCCCCCGCGGGTGTCGCCACAGGGTGCGCACACGCATGGCATAGGCCACGGCCGCGAGTACCAGTACCAGCAGGGTGAGCGCGTCACCGGATCCAATGCGGGCGGTCGCCTCGGCGTGGGCGTGCGCACACGCCGGGGTGGCGAGCATCACCATGATCGCCCGCAGGCTGGGGTGCAGGGTTCCCATGGGGCAACCCTAGCAGGCGTGGAAAAGTGCCCGCTGTAAACCCGGGACGGCATCTTGATGCCTGCGGGTGCAGCCGGCTCGGCACGCACTGACTATGCTCGAAGCGATCGATGATGGTGCCCACGCCATGGCTGCGTGTGCGCAAAGGAGGCATCCATGGGTGTGCTGTCGCGGCTGGCTACCTTGCTCAAGGCCAAGATGAGCCAGATGCTGTCGGCGTCCGAGGACCCGGCGAGCATGCTGGATTACTCCTACGAGAAGCAGCGTGAACTGCTGCAAAACGTCAAGCGCGGCATCGTGGAAGTGGTGACTTCGCGTCGGCGCCTGGAACTTCAGGCCGACAAATTGCGCGCCAACATCGCCAAGCTGGAGCAGCAATCACGCGACGCCCTCGCGGCGGGGCGGGAAGACCTCGCGCGCCTGGCCATCCAGCGAAAGCAGGCCGCTGCCAGCCAGATCGGCGGGTTGGAAAACCAGATTGGCGATCTGGAGACGGAGCAACAGAAGCTCGAGACGGCCGAGTCCAAACTCGCCGCCAAGGTGGAGGCCTTCCGCAGTCGCAAGGAGGTCACCAAGGCGCGCTACTCGGCGGCGGAGGCGCAGGTGCGCATCGGGGAGGCGGCCACCGGACTGTCCGAGGAAATGGCCTCCATCGGCCTTGCCATCGAGCGTGCGGAACACAAGACCGATGACATGCGGGCGCGCGCATCGGCCATCGATGAACTGGTGGAGGCCGGCACCCTGGACGAGCTCGGCTCACCAGCCGGCGACAGACTGGATCGCGAGCTAGCGCAGATGACCGCCGCGCAAAACGTGGAAGCGGAACTGGCCGCGCTGAAACAACAGCAGGGATCACACGAGGCGAGGCCCTCCTGATCACCTGACAGGCCACAGTGCCAGCGTCCTCACCATCACCTGCACGGCGGGATCCTACGGGAGGGCCAGGAATGATTGTGCGGATCCTCGATGAAGGCCAATACCGGCTCGAGAGCGCTTATCTCGATCGCCTCAACGAGATCGACAACATGCTGGTGGCCGTGGTCGCCGGCGAAAGTGGCCATGCCTTCGAGCCCCTTTTCCGGCAGATGCTTGAACTGGTGCGCGACAACGGCGAGCCTTTGGCCGATGACGAACTGATCACGTCGGACGTGATCCTGCCCAGCCCTGCCATGCAATTGGCGGATATCAAGGCCCTGTTCACGGGCGAGGGCGTGGTGCCGGGCTGAAAGCGCGCCGACCTGTCGGCTGGCGCGAAGCTGGACATTGAGCGACGAATCAAAGCGGCGTGTCCCAGAGCGGGAACCAGCGTTCCTGCTCCTTTTCCACCGGGAGCTCGTGTTCCATGAGCGATTGCAGCCGCAGTTCCGTGGCATTGTCGCGTTGGTGCTCAACCTCGGTCGGCACCAACGGGTAGAACGCGCCACGCTTGTAGTTGTAGATCCAGTACACCGGTTTGAGGCCCTGCCGGAACTTGAAGACAGCCGCCAACAACTGCTCGCCAAAGCCGTGCTCCTGCAGGGTCAGGCTGGCCATGTGCGTGGCGGCGATGAGCTCCTCCATTTCCGGGTTCTGCAGGATCACCCAGAGGAAACCGTGGGTGTCGCGCCGCAACTCAACTTGTGTGGCGGCGCCGTCCAGGATCGCACGCATCTCGGCCTCTGCCTCGTGGAAGCGCCTGGAGCGCACCGGGCGCAGGCAGACACCGGCACGGCCGGCAGGCGCGAGGCCCAGCTCCACGGTCAGCGTCACCGCTGCCGTGGCCATGGCGAACAAGGGTTCGAGGGTGGATCTGGCGGGTTGCGAGCGCCCGAGCAGGGCATCGAGCAGTCTCATCGGCCTTCCATCTGGCGTTCCAGGCGCCGCAATTGCGCCAAACGCTTCTCCAGCGGCGGGTGTGTGGAGAACAGTTCCGACATCGCGTCACCGGTGAGCGCAGGAAAGATGAGGAAGGCATTCATGGCCTCCACTTCCCGCAGGTCGCGCGTGGGGATGCGCTGTAGGTTGCCGCTGATCTTCACCAGCGCCGAGGATAGCCGCGAGGGTGCGCCCGTGATCACGGCGGCACCGCGATCTGCAGCCAGCTCCCGATAGCGCGACAGGGCACGGATGAGAAAGAAGCTGATCACCCATACCGCGAGTGAGGCGACATAGATGAGCGCCAGGCCCGCTGCATTCTGACGTCGCCCACCGAATGCTCCGGCCCACATCAGGCGGCGCATGAGCAGTTGCGCCAGGGTGGCGAAAAAGCTGGCGATGGTGATCACCATGACGTCGCGATGACGGACGTGGCTCAGTTCGTGCGCGAGCACCGCCGCCAGTTCGTCGGCGTCGAGGCGCTGCAGCAGCCCGGTGGTGACCGCCACCACCGCCGCCTTGGGGCTGCGCCCTGTGGCGAAGGCATTGGGCAGGGATGTATCCACGAGGGCGATGCGTGGCTTGGGAAGGTCGGCCAGGGCGCACAATCGTTCCACCATCGCATGCAGCTCCGGCACCTCCCCGCTTTCCACCTCGCGTGCGCCCATGGACCACAGCACGATACGGTCCGAGTAGTAGTACTGCAGGCCCAGCAGCACCGCGGCGAAAATCGCCACGCCCATGACGGACATGCCACTGCTCCACAACACCGCTATGAACCCGAGGTACAGCGCAGCAAGCAGGAACATCACGAGCAACATGCGCACGGTGAGCTGCTTGTCTTCCGCATACCAGTGTGGCCTGGCCATGTCACGACCCGTCACGAGCGCCCTTACCCGCAGTATAGAGAGCGACCCCGGGTACGATCGCGCGCAAAAAAAAGCCGCCTGTCGGCGGCCGTACCAAGGAGAGTTGAGGAGGCTGGCAGCCCCGCGATCCTAGAAAGTTAGCCCCGAAGGACGCGTCCCTTAGACCGGTGGCTTTGCGCCCTTGTCTTTCAACAAGTTTGCCTTTATCAGCCTCACCTTGAGCGTAGGCCGGCCCAGGGCGGGCTCCATGGTCACTCCGTGGAAATACCACCCACGGGTTCGCGCAGGCCTCGTCACCTGAACGACGATTCCCCAGGCCGTGCCAGGGCTGGAAAGGCGCAATTGCAACACACGAGGAAGCCGGCCGGGCGGAACCGGAAGATCGCGGTGCCCGCCGTTCTGGGAGGGCGGCGGGGCACCGCCCCGCCGCTTCCATCACTTGAGGGTCTTGCCGTCGAACAGCAGGGACTGGCCCGGTTCGATCACGCGCGTGTCGATGCGAAGACGCTTTGCCTCGGCCACGAAGGCCTTCATGTCCTGCGCCAATACCGGGAAGGTGCCCCAGTGCATGGGCACGGCATGGCGCGCACCCACACTCTTTGCCGCCTGGGCGGCCGTCTCCGGGCCCATGGTGAAATGCCCCCCGGCCGAAAGCAGGGCCACGTCCGGTTTATAGCGCTCACCGATCGATTGCATGTCGGCAAAATAGTCCGTGTCACCCGTGTGGTAGATCACGGGCCCGCCCTCGATGCTGAGCACGAAGCCGGCGGGATTTCCGGCATACACCACGGCCGGTGCGCTGGCGTCCTTTTCCGCCAGCGGGTTGTCCATGCCGGCCGAGTGGCGGGCGTCGGTCATGGCGACGCGCACCTCGCCCCCGGCGATGCGGAGCTCACCACCCATGTTCATCATGGTGGGCATACCGAACTGGTCTGCGGGATAGCCCTGGAGCTTCACCATCTGTCGGCCCAGTTCGGGCATGGCGACCAGTTGCGCGCCGGTCTTCCGGGCCAGTTCCGCGGCATCGGCGATGTGGTCGGTATGGGCGTGGGTGAGCAGGATGTAGTCGAGGCGTTTTACCTGTGCGAGCGGGTCCTTGCCCTGTGCAGCCGCGGGATTTTTCGGGTTCTTGAGCCAGGGATCGATCATGAGCACCGCACCTTTGGGTGTGACGACCTCGAAGGTGGCATGACCGTGCCAGGTTACGCGCGTTTCCGCGGCAAAGCTGCCGTTGCTGAAGACCAATGCGGTGATGGCCAAGACTGCTAAATGTTTTCTCATACATCCTCTCCGGATTGTTGTTGTGGAAGCGTGGGCTCCCGGGCGTGCGGCATCCTTGCTGTCGCCGCTGCCAGACCCGCAGGAGACGCGTCCCCGCATCCGGTGAACACGTCCAGCCCGTGCCCTTGCCCACGGAGCCGATTCTCCTTCTCAGGTACAGGAACATAGCAGCAGCCCTAACGGGAAGCCACGGAGACGAACCATGGATATGTCACGCCGCACGGCGCGCGAGGTGCTCGATGATCACCTGCAACGGGCCAATGCCTGGGATTTCGAAGGGGATTTGGCGCGCAATTTCTCCGATGACATTGTGCGGGTTACGGCGTATTCCGCGGATTGGAAGGTGTGCGCGCGAAGGTACGCCTGCTGAGTGAACAGCTGCCCGGCGGACGCTGGACGTATCACACCGTGATGGTGGAAGGGGAGTTGGGATTTCTGGAATGGAGCGCCGAGGCGGACAACGGCGCGCGCGTGGAGGATGGAGCGGACTCCTACCTCATCCGTGACGGCCGGATCCGCGCCATGACCATCCACTACACGGTGGTGCCGCGGCGCACCTGATCCAACGCTGCGGGAACCGGGTACGGCGCACGCTCAGGGTCGATCGCCGGCACTCAACGGCCGAACAGCCTGCTCCACCAGGACCGCTTTGTGGGCTCCGCCACGCCGCGGCTCAGGAAGAAGGGGCCGTACAACTTGTCGGACTCGATGATGTGGTGGGTCAGCCAGCCCTTGAGGAAGTGCAGCAGTTCGAAACTGATGGAATGGCTGCCCGCGTCCAGCTTGGCTTGCAGGTCCTGCACCTGGGCGATCAAGTCCTCGTGCTGGGCCTTGTGGACCTCATAATCGGGGTAGTTGGTCGCGCGCATCAAGCTCTCTTCGGTGGCGAAGTGGACGCGCGTGTATTCGGCGATTTCGTTGAGGATAGGGCGTGTTTCCGACGAACCGCGCTGCTCGCGGATGGCAACGTGCATCCGGTTCAGCATTTCGACCAGCTTCTTGTGCTGGTCGTCGATTTCCGCGATGCCGACACTCAGGTCGTCGGACCACTCTACGAGTTTTGTCATGGGCGGACCCTCCGCGCTTGCCTCCTACGTGCCCGTGCATTATGCGCCCGCCCAGGAGTGAAGCACGCGACCACGGTCACCATTTCCGTGACCAGTGGTGCGCCGGGGCCGGTCACGTACCGTGATGGGGAAAAAATGTGCCCCGTGCCCTCGTGCACGGCGTGGGGCCAGGAAAATATCCCTGGCGTGAGCGCACGAACTCGCCTATAGTGCGCCTGCTTACAGATCGTGTTATTGGCAGTTTCAGCGGTTCCCGCCCGGTTACTTCTCGAATTCCATTGCATAGCCTGTACGCAAACCCTCATTTCCAATTTTTCTCAAGAAGGTATTTGTCATGGCGACAGGTGTCGTGAAGTGGTTCAACGAGGCCAAGGGCTACGGTTTCATCACCCAGGACGACGGCGGTCCGGACGTATTCGCGCATTTCAGCGCGATCCAGGGCTCCGGCTTCAAGACCCTGCAGGAAGGCAAGGCGGTTCGCTTTGAAGTGACCACCGGCCCGAAGGGTCCCCAGGCGAGCAACATCGTCCAGCTGTAAGGACGGCTATGCCCGACCGCAGAAACCCCGCTTCGGCGGGGTTTCTTGTTATTGGGCGTCCCTCAAGGTGCATGGCGCCTGACGCGCCCCCGGGCCGAGCTGCCCCGACGGCCTCAGAACGGAATGAGCAATGACATGGCGTAACCGCCTTGGGGGCCAACACCCACCTGCACGGACATGCTTTCGCCCATGAACGCATCATTGATGAAGGTGGCGATGAAATTGGCGACCCCCGCACCGACCAGTTGGTCCGAGACGTGGTGGTCGCCGGCCTCGATGCGGCCCCAGGACGAGCCCGCTGCAGCGACGTAGCCCGCCGCCACCAACCCATTGGCAAGGGGACGCGCCAGGCGTGTGTGACGCATGTTTTCGCGAATGAGCGAGGCGTGGGCGAAGGCACCCATGGCGTGATTCGAGGTGAAGGCCTCGCCCGGCCTGTCGTCCTTGGCGCGGGCGGGTTCACCTCGATCCACCAGCCCCTTGAAGCTGTTGGACGCGAAATAGGTGGCGTTCACCGCACCGACCTGCACCAAGGTCCCCTTCAGCTTGTTCTCGAGCACATGCTCCTTCCCGCTATCGGTCAGCAGCATGGACAGGATCCACAGCTGGTCCCCCGCGAGCCGGTATACGTCGCTCTGTTCATCGGCACGCTTCGGGTTGCCGAACACCGGTGCGTCCCGGTTCAGGGAGCGGGCCCAGTCCTCGTCATGACCCGAGGCAAAAAATGCCAGGCCTGCAGCGACCGGGATGAGGGTCATGGGATGGTGTAGTGCATTCACTGCCGACTGGCGCAGGCGCTCCCAGCCAGGCTTGTAAGTGGCGTGACGCCCCCATTGGGCAGCCACCGGCTGGACGGTGAGGGCGAGCAGCAGGGCGCAGGTGAAAACACGCAGGACTCGTGTGGGCATTGCTCTTCGATATCAGACCGCAGGTTCGTCACATCCGCAGACTGCCATGCCGTGATTTGGCAAGGAACAGGTCTGCGATATTCCTGAGTGAATTAGTACATAAGCGGGCGCTGAAATGCAAAGCCGGCTGCCCGCCAAGATCGATTGCCTCGCCTGCACGGGGGCGGCCGCGGTCGCAAGCGGTATCCACAAGGAGGGTGTTTGCCGGTTATCGGGGTCGCCACCACCCGGTGCAAAAGGCCGATTGCGTCACAGAGTACGCGCGACACTCGGCTTGGAGACGTCCGTCTTCGGGTAGAGTGACGCACCAAAACGACATCGCGTCTTCGCTCTGCGCCCATGGACCCCTCGACCCTCAACACCTCCGCCCTTTCCATGCCGGTCGCGGCACTGATCGCCTCGCTCATCGGTGCCACCGCCACCATCAGTGCGACCCTGATCCAGCTGCGCATCGCCTGGCGCAAGGAGATCAAGGCGCGCGAGAGTCGTGCGCCCGTCACCCGGAAGACCCGGCGAGGGCCCGTCACCGCGGTGCTCGTGCTGACGGTCGCATCCGCCGTGGGCGGCTTTGCGCTGGCCCAGTATTTCGCGACCCGTGGACACGAGGACGCGCTGGCTACGGAGATGGCGTTGCGAGCGCGCCTCGAACAGTTGGACCGGTTGGCCGCGCGCCTGGAACGTGCCGGCGCGCAGCGCGCTGACGTGCGTGCTTCTGCGGGCGCGGCGTATGATGCCGCCAGTACCAGCGCTGCGGTGACCTTGGTCGCCTGTGTACGCGCCGAACGGGATGACCAACCCTGCACCGAGGCGGACGCCGGGCATGTGACCCTGTGCGCCGGCTTGCCCCCGGGGGTACGGCCCACGCGCGTGGAGCGTTACGTGCGCGAGCAGGGTGATCCGCGCCCTTGGGAGCAGGTGCTGCTCGGGCCTGGCGAGCACCCGGTGGATGGCCGCTTCGTGGGCGAACCCGGGGCCGGCACCGAGTCTCAGACCATCTGCCAGGAGTTCACGCACTGGGGTGGCGTGGCGCGTACCGTCCGCCTGCGGGTGCACTATGCAAGAGCGGATGAACCGGCGGCGCAAGTGACGGCGCACGGCGCACGCTGAGCAGCGGCACGACGGTCATTGGGACTGCGGGGCCAGCTCCCCCGCCGCCAACGGTGAAGCCACGCCACCGTGGACGGGGCCTCCCGGCCGCCGCCCCTTTTCTTCACGCATCGCCCCCAGTAATCTGCCGCCCATGCCCATCCTCCTGTTCAGGCTCAACGGTGTACCCGATGACGAGGCCGACGAAGTGCGGGAACTGCTCAGCAGGCACCACGTCGACTTCTACGAAACCAGCGCCGGCCGATTCGGCATCTCGCTCGCGGCCATCTGGTTGCGCGACGATTCCGATTTCACTCGTGCGCAGCAATTGATCGATGACTACCAGGTTGAGCGCACGCAGCGGGTGCGCAGCGAATATGCAGCGCTGTGCCGGGCAGGCCGCAACGAGACCTTCCTCGATCGCCTGCGCCGGCACCCCGTGCGTTTCGTGGGCTACGCGGCCGCCGTCCTGTTCATCCTGTGGTTTACCCTCGCGCCGTTCTTCCCCTGAACGCTTTGCCCCATCGCTGCCGAGACCACCGCGCCAGTCGGTGCCAGAGGGGTGACCTGAAAGCCTTCCGGCTGCGCTGAGCCCCACAAGGCCCTTCAGTTCGAGCGGGATACGTGACCACGGACACCGTGAACCCCTTCACGCCAACTGCGCCGTGCGGTGTGGCGCGTCTGGAAAAAACCGCCTTGCTGCATTAACGTCGAAGGTCATGAAGAGCGCGCGTAAGATCCCGCCCCTGGCGGTTGCCGCTGCACTGACGGTGGTGCTGGCCGCCTGCGGTTCCGTACCGCCCCAGCCCACCCATGGCGGTCACGCGGCCGCCGTCGTGGCGCAGTCGATGATCGGCAAGCCGTATCGGTTCGGCGGCGCCACCCCGCGTGGTTTTGATTGCAGCGGGCTGGTGCACTATGCGTTTGCGCGCGCCGGCCGTGACGTGCCGCGTACCACCGAGGTGCAGTACGCCCGCAGCCACGCCGTACACACGGAGCGGCTCGCCGCAGGCGACCTGTTGTTCTTCGTCATCGGCAACAAGCCCTCGCATGTGGGGATCTACGTGGGTGAGGGCCGCTTCGTGCATGCACCTTCATCCGGCAAGGCCGTCGGTTACGCATCGCTGGAAAATCCCTACTGGCAGAAGCGCCTGGTGAAGATCGGCCGCTTCTGACCCCGCCCACGAAATCCCCCATGGTAATCGTGCACCGCAGCCGCTGGTGACGGCTGCGGGTCGTACTGAGGAACGCTGCTGAGGCCGGGTTTGTCGACACTCATGTATTCCTTTCGCGAAACATCACTCAAACCGCTGGTCGCTTCGTGATAAATTTGTCCCGCCCGGCGCGCCTCCATGATTGCAGCAGGCCCGGTTTCATGGGTGCGCAGTGCGCGTGTGCTGCCGCCACCAGTCCCGATCAAAAGGCCATGACTTTGCTCCAACGTCTTTCCTGCGCATTTGTACTGTTACTTGCATTCCTGCCCATCGCCGTATCGGCCGCGGCAGCAAACCCTGGGCGGATCGTGAGCCAGCTCCACGCGGCGCTGGTGGTTGATCTCTCCAGCAACGAAGTGCTGTACGCCCACCGCGAGCACGAGCCTGCCGACCCCGCCTCGCTGGTGAAGATGATGGTCGCGTTGCTCGCCATGGAACAGGTGGAGCAGGGCGCGCTGAGCCTTGATGACACCTATCGGGTATCGGCCGCGGCAAGCCGCATCGGCGGCCATCAGATCTACCTGAAGCACGGCGAGACGTTCACACTGCGCGACCTGCTCAAGTCCGTGGTTATCGCCTCGGCCAATGATGCGGCCTTTGCCGTGGCTGAACACATCGGTGGCTCGCAGGAGGCCTTCGTGGCCATGATGAACGCCCGCGCACGCGAACTGGGCATGCGCGATACGCAATTCAACAACGCCCACGGCCTGCCGCCCGATCGCCGCAAAGGCCAGAAGCCGAACCAGACCAGCGCCCATGATCTGGCCATCGTGGCACAGTCACTCATGAAGTACCCGCTGGTGCGCGACTGGGCGGCGACACGGCTCGATTCCGTGCGTGACGGCAACTTCATGCTCACCAACACCAACCATCGCTTCCTGCAGCGTTTTGAAGGTGCCAACGGGTTCAAGACCGGCTATCACCCCCGTGGTGCGGGTTTTTCCGTGGTCGCCACGGCCACACGCGAAGGCCGCAGCCTGCTGGCGGTGGTGATGGGGGCGCCCTCGGGCAAGGTGCGGCTCAATGCCGCCACGCGGCTGCTGGAATGGGGATTCGCCGATGCCTTGCGGGCACCGGCCGTGACTGCCTCGGTGGACGTGGGTGCCTTCGAGCTGGATTGATGCCCCGGCTGCAGCGAGCGTCACGCATGGGGTGCGCTTGCTGTCTTCCTGTCGCGGCTTAGACTTTGGTGGTTCGCACCGGCCGACGGCATGAAACCCGACGACATCCTCTCCTTTTGGTTTTCCGAGCAGGCCCGGCCCTACTGGTTTGCCTCCACGGCCGACTTCGACCGTGAGGTCACCGCATGCTTTCATTCCACCTGGCAGGCCGCGGCTACCGGTGACCTGGACGCCTGGGCTGACAGCCCCGCTGGCGCACTCGCCCTGGTGATCGTGCTCGATCAGTTCCCACTGCACATGTTCCGTGGCCGTGCGGAGGCGTTCTCCACCGAGGCCCGGGCGCGGGCAGTGACCCGCAGGGCGCTCGCCCGCCACTGGGACCAATCCCTTGCGCCGGAGCAACGTGCCTTTCTGTACCTGCCGCTCATGCACAGCGAGTCGCCCGTCGATCAGGAGGATTCGGTGGCACTGTACGAAGCGCTGGGCCAGGCGGAGAGCCTCTATTGGGCGCAGCATCACCGCGAGCTCATCCGCCGCTTCGGGCGGTTTCCCCATCGCAACGCCGTCCTCGGCCGCGTCAGTACCCCGCAGGAAGAGGCCTACCTGGCCTCCGCGGAGGCGTTCCGCGGGTGACGGGGGCGGCAAGGAGTCACATGCGCAGCCCCTGCATCCTGAAGGCCGGTGACAAGCTCTCCACGCTTGACGCGGTCGAGGGCGACTACGAGGACTGGCTCGCCGCCGGGCTTGGCCTGGCGCGCCGGCAGGTGGATGTGATCGCGGTGCATCGTGGGGCGCAACTCCCGGCGCTGGACGAAACGGCTGCCGTGGTGATCACCGGCTCCGCGGCCATGGTGAGCGACCGCCTGCCCTGGATGTTGGCTGCGGAGCGCTGGCTGGCCGCAGCCGTGGCCCGCTCCATCCCGGTGTTGGGGGTTTGCTTCGGGCACCAGCTCTTGGCCCAGGCGCTGGGCGGCCGGGTAGGCTACAACCCGCGCGGCGTGGAGGTGGGCACGGTACAGGTGCGCCTGACCGCAGCGGCGGCCTCACACCCGCTGTTTGCCGGTCTGCCGGAATGCTTCCCGGCCCAACTGAGTCACCGCCAGACCGTGCTCACACTCCCGCCCGGCGCCACCGTGCTGGCCGCCAGCGCCGGCGACGACCACCAGGCCTTCGCTGTGGGCAGCTGCGCCGTGGGCGTACAGTTCCATCCGGAATTCGACGAAGCCATCGTGCGGGCGTATGCGCGGCATTACACCGCACGGTTGCAGGAGGAAGGCAAGGACGCCACCGGGGTCATGGCGGGTATAGCCCCCTCACCGGAGGCCTTTGGTCTGTTGCGCCGCTTCGCCCGTTGGGCCGGCATCGCCTGAGCACAGTCCCTGCGGGCCCGCCGAGGGTCAGTGGATGCGACCAGGACCGTCGTCACCCTCATCGTCGTCCTCATCGCCCTCCTGGTCGTATTCCCCCGCTTCCTCCAACGCCGTGTCCAATTCCTCGTCGTCGAAATCGTCTTCCGCTTCCAGGTCCTCGAAGACCTCGGCGAACAGGCTGTAGACCAGCTCGTGCAGATAGGAACCGCGATCGTTGACGATGAGCTGCTCCTGCCCGGCGTGGTTGGCGGCGAAGGCGAGGCGTGGGCGCAGCAACACATCATCGCCGGCATGGTGGCCATCGATGGCAGAGGCGACTGCGTAGCCGATGCGCCCGGTCAATTCCGCTACCTGATCATCGTCGAGATCGGCGTTCTCCAGTTCGTCCCTGATGGCGAGCAGCAGATCGCGCAATAACCTGAGTTGTTGCTGCTCATACGTGTCGTTGTCCTTGGTGACGGCCATAGAAGCGCTCCGCAGTGGGTGCACAGCAAGATAAACCCGGCGGGTGCCCGGCGCCAAGCGGCCTTTCGTTTTGTGCGGCGGGCGACTATAACGCTCTCAGGAGCGCCCCATGGACTTCAAGATTCACAAGCCGGACGACGAGTGGCGGGCACAGCTCACCCCCGAGCAGTACACGGTGTGCCGCAAGCGGGGTACCGAACAGCCCTTCTCCGGCGCCTATTGCGGCAGTCATGCGCCGGGTGTGTATCACTGCGTATGCTGCGGCGCGCCGCTGTTCCGTTCCGAAGAAAAGTTCGAGTCGGGATCGGGCTGGCCCAGTTACACCGAACCGGTGAACGATGAGGCAGTCGCCTTGGCAGACGATTACAGCTATGGCATGCACCGCATCGAGGCGCTCTGCGCCACCTGCGGCGCTCACTTGGGCCACGTGTTCGACGATGGCCCGCCGCCTACAGGTAAACGCTACTGCATTAACTCGATTTGTCTCCAACTTTCACCTAAATAGCGCTTGGGCCGGCGGTTTCGGAATTGTTAACCTCTCTCGGGCATGTGGGGAGGCATCGCCGACGGGTTTGCGAGGAACACTCATGACAAGAGAGCAGGACACGCCGGCCAACGGAGGCGCCGAAGCGGAATTCGAGGATGTGTTCGCGACCACGGCCGGGAAGGTCGGTGCCAAGGGTGCGAACGAGGAGAACCTGGACGAACTGGAAGCCTTTCTGGACGCCTTTGAAAAAGACCCGGAGGCTGCCGCCAATACCGTCTCCGCGCCACGCACGGCTGCACCGGAAAAGCCCACCGCAGACCCGGCGGCGCAGGTGGTGGACTTCAACGCCCCGGAGCACGTGGAAGCCCTGGTCCATGGGTTACTCAAGGACGACGACTTCGATCTCGCCGCGACGGGCGGAGCCCCAACGCCCGCGGCGAGGCCCGATCCGGGCAGCGCATCCACGCCGCCCCCTGCCACCCGAGCGGTTCATGGGGGGAACCGCGCCCAAGGGCCCGCACCGTTGGCCATTGCGACCGTGGCCATGAGCACCGTGGCCCTGCTGATTGCCATCGGCGCCGGCTGGGCGAGCTTTGGTGCGACCACTGAGCCCACCACGAGCGCGCCCGCCGAGACGCACCTCGCGGCGGAGCTGCAAGCCTTGAAACAGCGGGTCACCGAACTCACGGCGCGCATGGAAGGGCCGGTGGGCGACGTCACCGACAGCTATCCCGGTGACATGGACGCATTCGCCAAGCGTCTGGACGAATTGCAGGGGGCACTGGCAGCCGTGGAACAGCGCCTGGCCGCGGCATCGGCCACCCCGGCGCCAAGGCAGGCGGCGCCGGTGCGGCCCGCAGCCGTATCCACACCTCCATCTGGGCCGGCCGAGGAGAACTGGCAGGTGAATCTCCTGTCGTTCACCGAGCGCGCCGGCGCCGAAGTGGAACTCAAGCGCGCCCGCGCCCAAGGCATGGACGCACGGATCGTCCCGGCCCTGCGCGACGGGCGCACCTGGTACCGCGTCGCCGTGGGCGGCTTCGCCAGCGCCGAGGCTGCACGTGCCTACGTGGCCGGGGAGGCGAAGAAGGCGGGCTACCCAGCGGCCTGGATTGCCAGACCGCAAGGGAAAGCCTCATCTCTCAGGTGAGTGGACCCGGCGGTGGCTGTTCCGCCGTCGCGATGCGCCCGAACCAACGCCGATCCGGAACCGCAGCAGGCAACTACACCCAGTTGAGGGTGCAGTCCAAATGGCGCCACACCCGATGCATGCCGGGCAGGCCTTCCTCCAGCATGATCTGCAGCGGAAAACCCTTCAGCGCCTTGTTGCGGTGGCAGAGCCAGAACTGCGGCATCTTGGCATTCAGCGGGTATACGCGCTGCAGCGAGTGCTGAATGCCAAGCACGTGCCGCGCGCGCTCGATGATGTCCTGTTCGTCGGGCAGCGGCTTGCCGCGGCGGAAGTGTGACAGCGTGCGGACACCTTCCCGCGCCGAGAGTCCCAGCAGTACCTTCTGATCATCGGTATCGAGGCGCCAGTCCTCGAAGATATTCATTACCAACTGCGCGAGACGGCCACGCTCTTCTTCATTCAGTTCCAATGCCATCACCGCAGCACCACCTTTGCAAATGGAAGACTTGCGGCAATTATCGGCGACCGTTTGCAAATACGTCAAAAATCAAGTAATTCCCACATCTGTTGCAAGGGTGTGTGCTTGACGTGCCACGGCCGACAGCTACCCTCAAACCGGCTTCTCTGCGGCTTCTCTGCGGCTTCCGCGGGAACATTCATGCATGCATTGGATTGGGCAGCACACGCGCGCGTGCTACGGCAGAACGGGTAACGCAGAATGCGCAGCAAGCGATGAGCGAGAACGTGCTGGCCGACTGCTGGCAACGCGCATCTCTGCGGCGCACGATCCGCACCGTGTTATTGCATCGGCGGCTACCGTAGCCCGCCTCGAAGCGCGTTGACCCGCGTTCACCCCTCCTGAATAATCCCGCAACACCTCAGGGCCATTTCATGGTTACCGGGCTGGATACCCCGAACACGTTCGATACCTTCATCCACGCGCACCCCGCCGCTGCCGTGTATTTCGGCAGTGCGGCGTGCGGCGTGTGTGAGGCCCTGTGGCCCAAGCTCGAGGCCATGCTTTGCACGCGCTTTCCCAAGCTCTCACTCGCCCGTGTGGAAACCGCTGCCGCACCCGCACTGGCGGCAGCACACGGCGTGTTCACCGTACCAGTGATCATCGTCTGGTTCGAGGGGCGGGAATGGGTGCGAAAAGCGGGAGCCTTCTCCCTGGCGGAACTGGAGGGTGACATCATGCGGCCCTACCAGATGTTGTTCGGCGGGAGTACACGATGAGGCGCATGCTGCGTTGGCTCGCCATGTTGGCCCTGACGGGCCTGTTGTCCGGCGCGCCGGCGGCTGCAGGCGTGCGTTGGCCCGCCGATGTGCGCACCCTCGGGGAAGTGAGCGATCTCCTGCGTCACATGGTGGCCGTGGCCCCTACCACCGGCGTCAGTGGCGAGACCGTGCACAGCATGGCGGAGCTGCAGCGTTTCTACCGCATGCGTGACTACGCACCTGCATGGATCGAAAACACGGGCGTGACGTTACAGACCGCGGACGTGCTCGAGCGCCTGCGCCGCGCCTGGATCGAAGGTCTGGACCACGCACGCTATCACCCGGACGCCATCGAGGACCTCGCGGGCGGTGCGGAAGACGTGGTGCAACTGGCACAACTGGATCTTCTGCTGTCCGATGCCTTCCTGAGTTATGCGCGCGACGTGCGTGAAGGCCGTGTGTCGCCGCGGGAGGTGGACCCGGCCTGGCACATTGCCTCGGAACCGTTCGACTATTCACAGGCATTGGAGCACGCGCTGGCCTCACGTAGTGCCGCCGCTGTACTCGATGCCATGGCTCCGGACCATGAAGGCTATCGCCGCCTGCGCGTGGCCCTGGCACGCTACCACGCCGTGGAGCGACGCGGCGGCTGGCCTTTGCTCCCCGCCGGCAGGAGGTTGCTGCGGCTGGGTGTGCGTGATGCACGTGTGCCGATCCTGCGCACCCGCTTCGTCATGGCCGGTGTGCTGCGCGATCAATCCGTGGCCGACGAACGGCTGTTCGATGCCGAACTGGACAAGGTCGTACGGCACTTCCAGCAGCGGCACGGACTGACACCCGACGGGGTCGTCGGTGAGGGCACGCGCGCCGCGTTGAATGTCCCGGTGCGGGAGTGCATCCGCGGTATCGTGCTGAACATGGAGCGCTGGCGCTGGTTGCCGCGGCGGCTGCCTGCACGCTACGCGATGGTCAACATGGCGGGCTTCGAGCTCGTCCTGTACGACAGCGGTTTGCCGATCCGCGAAATGCGCGTGATCATCGGCCGCGATCAGCGCCAGACGCCGGCGCTCGCCACGCGCATCACCTCTGTGGTGTTCAACCCCTACTGGTACGTGCCCGAGACGGTGCTTCGCGAAGATCTGCTCCCGGCCCTGGCCGCCGAGCCCGAATTGCTCGGACGTCTGCGCCTGAAGGTATTCAGCGACTTGCGCGGACGCGGTAAAGAAGTGGACGTGAGCAAGATCGACTGGAGCCGCTATGCTTCGCAACCATTTCCCTACACGCTGCGCCAGGAACCGGGACCGGACAATGCCCTCGGCCGCTACAAGTTCATCCTCGCGGATACACCGGCCATCTATCTGCACGACACCTCGAACCATCGCCTGTTTCAGCGGCGCAGCCTGGCGCTGAGCTCGGGCTGCATCCGGGTCGAGGACCCGGAAGACCTGGCGGCCTTCCTGCTGGGTGAACAATGGCAAGCACAAGGGCTGGCCAGGATCGCCGAGGGCCAACCGCACCCCATGGAACTCGCCACGCCTGTACCCATTTACCTGCTGTATTTCACCGCCTGGGTGAACGAACTCAACGAGCTGCACTTTCGCGAAGACATTTATGGCCGCGACAGCCAGCTCCATGCCTTGCTCGGCGCAGGTAATGCGTCGATGGCACGGGCGATCCCTTGATGAGAAATGTCTTTACGGACCGGCAAAGGAATCAGAAAAGTCCTACAGACACAACGCTGGGGCTGGGGCAGAGTAAGTGCCCGAGGATAACCAATAAAGCCAAGGATGGTTCTATGCCTCCGTCTCCTTCGAAGTCCCAGATACTGAGCGAAATCGCTCATTACCAAGCGCAGCTCGCCAAGCTTCCACTGCAAAGCGACAATCCGGACGACCTGATCGCCCGTGAGATCTTCGAAGGCTTGCTGCAAAGTCGGCGCGAGGACCTCAAGCGCAGGGAACAACAACAACGGTCGTAGTCTCTCCTCGGTTGCTCTTGAAACGCCCTTCGGGGCGTTTTTTTATCCGTGCACCTTTCGTCCATCGTGAACCACGTATAAACCCTTGATATCCATTGGGTTGACAAGACCTAGCAAATAACTAAGTTATAGACCGTCTATGGCTCAGGTTGGAACGGAGAAGTGCAATGGATAACACCTACTATCTGATGCTCGACACCATGGAAAAAGCGGGCGTGGACTGGCAGTACATCGACGGCTGGGCCTGCGGCTATCTGCATAACCCGCCGCGCGGCCCGCAATTCGTGACCGAGGGCTATGAGGCGGGCTACGCGGATGGGCGTAACGGCAAACTCGACGGTTACGCGGAGTGGCAGCGGGCGGGCTGAAACACCGTTATGTTCGGCACAAGGGGAGTCCGTGCGGACTCCCCGCTTGACCGCAACACGTGCTCGACGACACTCACCGCATGGTGACGACGACGTTATTCATGGTACGACCCTGCGCAACGCGCGCCGTATGGCGGCGCATCGTCAGGCTGCGTGCCCAGAGTCGTCCTTAGTCCCGATTTCAGGAACCACTCGAAAGGCCGCAGCGAATGCTGCGGCCTTTTTCGTTTCAGGGAGAGCGGAATGTCCGTGCCGGCCGCGTATCTGGGCGTCATCCTCATCTGGGCAACCACGCCGCTTGCGATCAAGTGGAGCGCGATGGATGCCGGATTCATCTTTGGTGTCACCGCGCGCATGATCATCGGCGCGGCGTTCTGCTTCGCCATGCTGCGTCTGCTGCGCGTTGAATTCCCATGGCGACGTAATGCCGTTCAGGCCTATGCGGCCGCCGCCCTGGGCGTATTCGGCTCCATGATGTGCACCTACTGGGGTGCGCAGTTCATTCCCTCGGGGCTCATCTCGGTATTGTTCGGCGTGACGCCATTCGCCACCGGGATCATGGCCACGCTATGGTTGGGCGAGCGCTTTCCATCACCCGCACGATTGGCCGGCATCGGTCTGGGCATGCTCGGTCTGTGCCTCGTGTTCGGCGCCGGCCTGCGCATCGAAGGATACGCCTGGCGTGGCATCGCTGCGGTGTTCATCGCCGCGCTGCTGCATTCCGCGAGTGCCGTGTGGATCAAACGCACGGGTGCACAACTGCATCCGATCGCCCTGAATGCCGGGGCATTGGCCATTGCCGTGCCTCTGTATTTCGTCACATGGCTGGTGTCCGGGCAGCCAGTGCCCGAGGCGTTGAGCATGCGGGCAACGGGGGCCATCGTGTATCTCGGGGTGCTTGGGACCGCGCTCGGCTTCGTGCTGTATTTCTATGTCCTCAAACACCTGCCCGCAGGTGTGATCGCCCTGATCACGCTTGTTTCCCCGGTGCTGGCACTGTTCATCGGCCGGTGGCTCAACGATGAGGCCGTGGATCCTTTGGTGTGGGCAGGCACCGCCTGCATCCTCACCGGGTTGCTGATCTATCAGTTCGGAGGCCGGCGTTTGCGCCATTGGTGGCGCGCGGCCTGGCCGCGCAGGCCGCAGCCTGCCGGCAAAAAGGCGTTGCAGGAATGAGGTGTGCTCAGTGCGGCAGCCCGGCCAGCCAGTGGGACACCATCTCCACCAGTGCCGCACCCTGTCGCCGGGCATAATGGTCGGCACCTTCGAGCACGCGTTGGCGCGAGTGAGTGTGCCCGGCGCGTGCGATGGCATCGCGGCGTTGGGCCGCGGAGGCCTTCACCGACGGGTAGTCATCGCTGCCATAGATGTCGAGCACCGGCATCCGCAACCGATCCAGCGGATAGGGGCGGGGCATGGTTTGGCCGGCATCGGTCGCACCCATGCCGATGCCCACGAAGGCACGCAGGCGTGCATCACGTCCGCTGGTCTCGAGCCAGTGCATGGCCATGTGGGCGCCGCAACTGTGTGCGACGATGACTGGCTGCGGGAAGCCCGCGGCAGCCAGGTGGGCGAGCGCCGCCTCGATGCGCGGCTCGGCTTCGGGAAGCAGAGGCAGATAATCGTAGTAACTGGCGTCCTTCTCCAAGACCGGCAACTGGATGGTAATGGTGTACCAACCCTCGCGGGCAAGCCCGGTACGCAGCGGATGCACTACCGTTTCCCAGTCCGGATGCAACCCGCGACCGTGGAGGATCAGGGCCGCGCCACGGGCTGGCGTGCCTTCCGGTGGCATGGCGATGGCGAGGAAGTTCTGCCCATCCGCCTCCAGGTACACAGGCTCGCCATCCATGATGGCGTCCACGATCTGCTCGGAGATGCGCGCCTCACGCTCCAGGTCAGAGGCGTGCGCACCACACAGTGTCAGCATCAGCAGCAGCGCGACGGCCGGTCTAGTCATGGCATGTTTCCGATGGGGCCGGTCTTCTTTTTAACCCGGTCGTGCCCGTCACTGCAATCAGCCATGCACGAACATCTCGTAACTGGTGAGCATGATCTCGATCACGATGAGCAGAACGATATACCACTCCACACGCAGACTGCGCTTGCCTTGCAGCAGATCGAGCAGGGTTTCGGCGGTGCGTGCGATGAGGGTGAGCTTCGCTTCGAGGGCGACCTGACGGTCGACGAGTTCGTATTCATTGCTCAGGCGATAGTACAGCCGCTCGAGCTCCGGGTGTTCCCACAGCAACTCCGGTTTTTCCAGGATTGCCACGCGCCCGACCGTGCGGTGCTGGGTGAGCAGACTGCCGCCGATGTAATTCACCAGGGCCTTGGCCTCCTGCCGTGACGTGCCTTTCTTGCGCAGGCGCTGGGCCAGGGGTTCGATGCGATCGAACACCTGGGATACGTCCGATTCGCAATAGGACAACACCGAGCTCTTTGCCAGCACGTCGGCTATCACCTGCATGCGCTCGGGAGAGAGCCCGGCCAGGGTGATGACGCCTTCCTCCACGCCTTCATACTCACCCTGACGCGCCTGCACCAGGGCCTCTTCGAACTCAGGCTGCTCGAACGGCGCATTCACAAGCGGTTGCAGGCGGGCCAGGAAACGGGCCTCCTCTTCAGGGGGGACACCGAACAACACCACGGTGCCGTAGCGGAACAACACCGCATTGCCTGCGCCTACGCGCAACACCAGCGGCGAGCGCGCCAGTGCCGTCATGGTGTCAAGCGTACGCAGGTCCAGGCGCTCGCCGAGAAAAAGTGCGCGCGCCGTTATCGGGTTGTCCGGGGCGGTGTCGTTTATAGTTTCCGGTGGGGCGGCATTCTCACTGAAGCCGCCGGCAACCGGCAAGGAGGTGGCGCTCATGTCCGTAGGCCAGTTTTGCAACCGTGAAGTGATCGTCGCCCGGCGCAATGATCCCGTGCCCGATTTGGCGCGACTCATGCGTGAGTACCACGTGGGCGATTTGGTCGTGGTGGAAAGCATAGACGCGCCGGTGCCGGTCGGCATCGTCACGGATCGTGACCTGGTGGTAACGGTGCTGGCGGAGGAGGTTGATCCCGCATCGCTCACCGCGGGTGACATCATGACTTCCGCGCTGCTCATCGCCCGCGAGAGCGACAGCCTGTGGGATGTCTTGAAACGCATGCGCGCCCGCGGGGTACGGCGCGTTCCGGTGGTGGATGATCGGCACGGACGCCTGGTGGGCATCATCACCGTGGATGACGTGCTGGAGGTGCTGGCGGAGGAGCTTTCGGCGCTCGCGCACGTCTCCGGACGCGGACGGGCGCACGAGCAGGCAGCGCGTCCGTGAAAAGGGGGCCGTGCGGCCCCCTTGGTACAGCGCAGGTGATGCTTACATGGGCTGGCTGATGGTGAAGGCGCCGCGGATATCGCCCACCTTGAAGCCGCGCGCCTTGTCGGCAGGATAGAGCTCGTCGAGCTTGGCCTTCACTGGCGCTTCGATCTCGCCCCCGTGGCACTTCAGGCAGGCCTCTCCGGTGGGGATCGCCTTCATGAAGCGGAACACGCGCTTGCCGTCCTGTTCCACCACTTCGGCAAAGCTCATGGTATCGACGGCCTCGCCCTTCGCCTTGCGTTCCTCGAACGCATTCAGGACGTTCGCTTCCCAGGCATCGGGGGCATTCTTCGTATTACGCACCTTCAGGGAGGTGCGCGCCACGCGCCAGCCGGTCTTCTCTGACTGCTCGTGGGCAATGTGCGGTGCCATGTTGCTGCACGCGTCGATCGCCTGCGTGGGTCCGCCTTCCTTCATGGCGCGTCCCAGTTCGGCCTTGAGACTGCCGGCAAACTCCTTGATGACCGCGGCGCTGGCCTGCTTGCGCTCCTGCAGGTCATCGGCCTGGGCGGCCAACGGGAGGCACATGGCGACAATCGCGAAAACCTTCTTCATCTCTTGTTTTCCTTTCCGGTTATAGATGTGGGAAAGCCGCGAAGCCTAATGGGGCGGCTCCGGTACGTCTGTAACTTTAGTCACTGGCATCTGGTGCGCCGCCAGTTGCGGCAAAAAGCGAACCCTGTCACGCAGGCGGTCTGTGGCACCGCCCGCCGCGGGGTGTATCGAACGGCACTTGCCGGTATGATTCTCCTGTTCCGTCATTTCAAAGAACTACAGGTGAACCATGACAAGTACGTGCCGAACCGCGGCAGCCGTGCTGCTTGCCCTCGCGAGCGGCGGCGCCCTTGCGGACTCCCTCGAACTCAATCTGCATGACGAGGCCCTGCGTGCCACCTTCGCCCATGTAGCCCGCCCGGGCATGGAATGGGACGTGGGCCACTATTACAACGAAGACGACGTGACCGTGACGCATCTGGGCCTGCACGTCTCCGGCGAGAACTGGAGCAAGGCGGGAACCTTCGATGTCGGCCTGGGTGGCCGCCTGCTGCTGGTGCGCTCCGATGAGGAGGATGCCAGTGCGTTGGCGCTTGGGGGGCGGGTGCGCTTCTCGCCGGTGCACCGCGTGGGCATCGGCGGCGAGCTTTACTTCGCACCGGACATCACCACCTTCGACGAGGCTACGCGCTATACCGAAGCCACCGTGCGTGCGGATTATCAGCTGTTGCCGCAGGCTTTGCTCTATGTCGGTTACCGCGTGATCGAGATGGATTTCGACGATGTGGATGATGTGGAAATCGACGACAGCTTCCAGGTGGGCATGAAACTGCTCTGGTGAGGCAGATAAAAAAGGCCGGGGAGAACCCGGCCTTTTTTTGCGCCTGCGGAGGCTTACTTGCTCGCGCTGTCCTTCAGGCTCTTCAGCGCACTGACCTTCACTACTTCACGGGCCGGCTTGGCCTTGACCGTGATCTCCTCGCCGGTGAAGGGAGAAACCATTTTGCGGGCCTTGGTGGCGGGCTTGCGCACGCGGCGGATCTTCACGCCGACCTCGGGGACGCTGAACTCACCCGAGCCCCGCTTCTTCATGTGGCGCCGCACCAGGTTGCCCAGGGAAGCGAACACGGCAACCACATCCTTGCGGGCCAGACCGGTTTCATCCGAGATGGCGGAGAGGATCTGGCTCTTGGTCTGCTTCTCGGTGAGCGGGGTGGTCTTGGGGGCAGCCGGAGCGGCCTTCTTCACGGCCTGCTTCGGGGCGGTTTTCTTCGCGGCTGCAGCGGGTTTCTTGGCGGCAGGTTTTTTCGCGGTCTTCTTAACGGCCATCGATTGTTTCTCCCTATGTGTATTGTGTTCGCGCAGCACGATGTGGCGCGTCGGCCGCTAGATTGTGAAGACAGTTTTGACAAAAGACAAGCGGCGATCCAGGCTCCAAACGGCGATTTTTCCAGTAAAAATGCATCGAAGGGCGGAGCGGTGAGTCCCCAAAAAAACCGGCACGGGAGCAGAGCGGCATGATTGAGGAAGTGAAGGTGCGGGTGACTGGACAAGGTCTGCATGAAGTGACCGATGCCATCCGGCGCGTGGCGCGGACGGCGGGGGTGCAGGAAGGACTGTGCACGGTGTTCGTCCGCCACACCTCGGCAAGCCTCCTGATTCAGGAAAATGCCGATCCTTCCGCGCGTCGTGACTTGGAAAACTGGCTGAACCGCCTGGTGCCTGAGCACGATCCACTGTACACGCACACCCTGGAAGGGCCCGATGACATGCCGTCCCACATCAAGGCCGCGCTCACGGCCGTGAGCCTTTCCATTCCGGTGATGGGCGGTGAACTGGCGCTTGGTACCTGGCAGGGCATCTACCTGTGGGAGCATCGCCGCCTTGCGGGGGTGCGTCGCCTGGTGGTGCACGTCGCCGGCTGAGGTACTGAAACAAGCGTGCTGTCGGCCCCTCGGGCAACGGCCGATCAGTGCACCGATCCGCCTGCAGGCGGCCGCTGGGGGACGATGGCCGGTGCGGGCGAGGCATGGCGCAGGACCATACGCCACCCGGAACGGTCGCGGCGATAGACGTTGGTGGCGAGGACCTGCAAGGGCTCTTCCTTGCCGTCGGGAAACAGGATGTTTTCCAGCACCAGATGCACGGTGAGTGCATCCCGTTCCACCACACGCCGCTCGCTCAGGTGGAATGCCAACCGTTCGGCTCCGGCGAACATGTCGCGCCATGACTCGTGTACACCCGTGCCGCGCAGGCGTCCCCCGAGGGGGTGAATGCACTCGATGTCCTCCGCTTCCGCCCATACCTCGCGCATGGCGTCGGCATCGGCACGCTCGAATGCGGCGTAGAAAGCCTCCTCCGCAGCGAGAGCTGATGCATAGGCTGGTTTTTTCAAGGTTTGCTCCGGCCTTTCGTGCATTGCGGCTAATGATATATCGTATTTCGTCCGCTGCCCCATGCAGCGGCCCTTCTTTTTCCCGGGTATCGTGTGCTCGACGTGATTTTGCAGGCCGCCGGTCTGATCCTGTGCGGCGTTTTCTGGCGCGTGTTCGCGCCCCAGGGTCTCGAGGCCGAGGGTCTGCGGCGCCATCTGACCGGACTGGTGTACGCACTGCTGCTACCTGCCCTCGTGCTCGGCGTGCTGTGGCGCGCACCCATGGGCGCAGACACGCTGCGCATTGTCCTCGTGGCTGCCATGGGGGTGTGCAGTGGCCTGGGGCTGGCATGGCTGTGGTTAAGGCGCACGCGCGTGTCGCATGCCAGTGTGGGGGCGATGCTGCTCGCCGCCGCCTTTCCCAATGCAACCTACATGGGGCTGCCGGTGCTGGAAGCGGCGTTCGGTCCCTGGGCGCGTTCGGTGGCCATCCAGTACGACCTGTTCGCGTGTACACCGCTGTTGTTGAGCGTGGGCATGTATGTGGCGGCGTACTACGGTGCCACGGGCGAGCGCGTGCATCCGCTGCTGTCACTGCTCAAGGTGCCGCCCCTGTGGGCCGCAGCCGCGGCCATCGTGCTCAATGTCTTGCAGGTGCCGCAGCCGGCGATGCTGGCCGGCATGCTCGACATGCTCGGCAGCGCGGTGGTGCCGCTCATGCTGTTTTCACTGGGGCTTGGGCTACAGTGGGCGGGCGGCTGGTGGTCACGCCTTGCGATCGTCGCGCCGGTGGCGGTGATCCAGTTGGGACTGGTGCCGCTTATCGCGTGGGGTACGGCCAGCGGCCTCGGTCTTGCCGGCGATCTGCGCATGGCCGTGCTGCTGGAGGCCGCCATGCCGAGCATGGTGCTGGGTATCGTGATCTGCGATCGCTTCCGGCTCGATACGCCGTTGTACGCCATGGCCGTGACAGTCACCACGGCGCTGAGCCTCGTCACCTTGCCCGCCTGGTTCACATTGTCATGAACGGATGCCAGGGCAGCTATTGCAGCGGTGGATTGCAGGGAGTGAATGATCCCTGAGACCGTGCGCATCAACCACCGGGGACATGGGGTGCATGGGGAAACCCCTGCCACCTGCAGGAGCGGCCACCGGCCGCGACGGGGATTGGCTACTGCACGCGGTCGGTGCAGCCGTCGGG
>Ga0172382_10001115_pt1 | contig 48746 bp, 36 predicted proteins | sample Leawel138RmetaG_FD_122245 | JGI IMG/M metagenome (GOLD analysis project Ga0172382, IMG submission 122245) | Leachate microbial communities from a municipal landfill in Southern Ontario, Canada - Leachate well 138R metaG | ecosystem: Engineered > Solid waste > Landfill > Unclassified | place... | reverse complement strand
GCGCCACCAACCCCCGGCCATCTCCAACAAACGCCTCTGTTTCAACCCCCAGAACCGCCACACCACCAAAGCCCAAAAGCGAGAACTCTTGCGTCGAGATGGCTGGACCTGCAGCACACCGGGATGCTGTCATAAGCTTTACTTACACCTTCATCACCTGGTGCCGCACTCCCAGAATGGCCCCACCATTGACCGAAACCTAGTCGGGCTGTGTTCGGCCTGTCATCGAAACGTGCACGACGGATCGCTTCGCATCTTCCTCCGGTCCGACGGCAAGCTGCACTTCACCGATGCCGAAGGAAACTCGGTGGCCGAGCAAGCCGATCTGGAGTTGGGGCAGTGGCTCGACTTCAATATCGGGTGGGACGGCGAGGAAGATGACTCCTTTACCATTCGGGCCCACCGGGGAGAGTGGTCTATTTTTGGTGAGGTACAGTTTCTATCTCGTAAATGACAAGAACTGTCCTCGTGGGTTGACCGGAAGTGGCGGTTGCCGTGCGGTACCCTGGGTTCCGGAGGTATTAGTATGTCAGCATCAGTCCTGGCGGCGGCCGGGCGGGGTAGAAAAAAGTGGGTGCGGCGACCAGGCCACCCGAGCTGAGGAAAAGGATCGATCCATCTATACTTATGACACCACTTTGGTGTAGAATGAAGAGTGGATAAGAGGCGACCAACCTATGATTTAACCAGTATCCAAAAGGCGTTTTCGGAACCGGATAGACTTCGGGCCACAACTACCGCCACTAGAGATGCGAAAAGTCTGGGGTTTGACCAGTCGAAGATTGTCGCCACAATTCAAAGCATGGAGCATGGACACTTCAAAAAGTCGATGACAGCCCACGGGAACAGCCAGTTGTGGCAGGATGTCTATTATGTCCCTTCAGAGGTAGGCACCCTCTACATAAAGTTCACAGCGGGCGTCATATCGGAATTCCTGCTCCTATCTTTTAAGGAGAAAACCTGATGATGGACAAACCGATTTGCCCGGAAACGGGGGATATGATGGAGAGGGACGTTCGCCCGATGACGATTGAGTACCACGGGATGAAAGCAACGTTTGATATGCCTGGATGGTACTGTCCCACCTGTGGAGAGGGACTCCATGACGGCAAAGAGATGAAGCTTGCCGACCGTGCTTTGAACCTGCTGAAGGCCAAAGAGAAAGGCTATCTCACCCCTGAGAAGATCAAAAAATTGAGGAGAAAGCTGAAGTTGAGCCAGGTGGACGCAGGCGAACTGATTGGCGGAGGACCTCGTGCTTTTCAAAAGTATGAGTCGGGAGAAATCCTTCCGAGTCGTGGGGTTCTTTCCGCTCTGGTGCTTCTAGCGAACGATCCTAGTAGGCTTCAAGAGTTGCGGGAAGCACTTCCTGAAGATGTGAAAGTCTAGCATCCTGTTCTTCCTGAAAAAGAATGCCCCCGGAAAGATTCCAGGCCCGGAAGAACTGGAACGGGTCACTCTAGCGGTAGCAGAATCCAGCATGAGCAAGGAAGAACTCGTTGCCTGGGTCCGCGCTCTCGGCAAAGCCGCCGATTTCACCCCCTGGGATAGGGTGGTTTGATACAAGGGATACCGGAAGAGGCGGTTGCCGTGCGATACCCTGGGTTCCGGAGGTATTGGTATGTCAGCATCAGTCCTGGAGGCGCCCGGGCGGCTTCATCTCTATCGGGAGTTGGCCTCAGTCTTTACCAGACACGGAGGCCGTCTGGCAGCCGAAAAGACTAACCTTAAAGACTGGTTTTCCAACGAAACAGACAAGCCTCACTCCCAGGAGTTGGCCGAAGATCTGGAAGCCCTGGGGCCTACCTTCGTCAAACTGGGCCAACTCTTGTCCACCCGAGCCGATCTCTTGGGGGAGGACTATCTGCGGGAGCTGGAGCGCCTGCAAGACGGGGTGGAGCCGGTGCCGTACGAGCAGGTCGAGGCTATGATCGCCGAAGAGTTCGGGAAGAGTCCCCAGGCGATCTTTGAGACCTTCAGCAAGACTCCCCTGGCCTCGGCTTCTCTGGGACAGGTCCATCGCGCCACCTTGATCGACGGTCGACCGGTGATCGTCAAGGTTCAGCGCCCTGCCGTGCGCGACCGGGTGGAGCAGGAACTCCAGGTGCTGGCCGAGGTCTCGGAGACTCTGGAGAACCACTCCAGCCGGGCCCGCAAGTACCGTCTGGTGGAGATCGTGGAGGAGCTGTCCCGCTCACTCCGCCGCGAGCTGGACTACCGGATGGAGGCGCGCAACCTGGACCGAATGGCGAGCCAGCTCCAGGATGCTCAGCTTGTTTTCGTACCCCGGCCCTATCCCGAATACACCACCACCCGGGTACTCACCATGGACTTCGTGGAAGGCACCAAGCTGCCGGCGGCGATCGACGCCCGATCCACGCTCAACGGAAAGACCCTGGCCGACGAGTTGTTCCGAGTCTATCTTTCCCAGGTGCTTCTGGAAGGGACCTATCACGCCGATCCCCACCCGGGAAACGTACTGCTCACCCCGGACGGCCGGTTGTGCCTGCTGGACCTGGGGATGGTGGGCAACATGCCCGCTTCTCTACAGATCGTGCTGGCTCGTTTGTTGGTGGCTATCACCGAAGAAGACGGAGACGCCGCCGCCGAGACGGCCCTGGATGCTAGTGGCCGGACCGAGCACGCCGACGAGACGAAGTTTCGACGAGATATCTCCGAACTGCTGGCCGACTATCACCGCCAGCCTATTTCAGAGATGCAAGCCGGTCAGTTAATACTTCACATCACCCAGTGCGCCGCGGACAATGGAATCTTGATCCCTTATGAACTCACCATGCTGGCCAAAACCCTGATGAACCTGGACGAGATAGGCCGCCGGTTGGATCCCCAGTTCAATCCTACCGATTCACTGGAGAGGCACACCCCCATCATCCTGGAGGAGCGACTCAAACGGGACTTTTCCAGGCGCTTTATGCTGGATAGCTACCTGGAGGCCCGCACCTTTCTCAAAGAGGGTCCTCGACTGGCTAATAATATCCTGAAGAAAATTGAAAACGGGACGCTGGTGCTGGGGGTGGATGCGGTCGACGAACGAGAGTTGCTGGTGAGCTTTCAAAAGATCGCCAACCGGATCGGGATGAGTATCGTGATGGGCGCTCTCATCCTGGGAGCCTCCCTTTTGATGGGAGCCAATGTGAAGGGGCCCACCCTGCTGGGGTACCCCGCCCTGGCGGTGGTTTCGTTTTTCCTGGCCGCCGGGGGCGGGGTGTGGATGGTCTGGAATATCTTAAGACAGGACCGTTCCTCCGGAAAGGAGTTGAACCAGACCTTATCTTCCTGAGCTATTGGGCGGGGGCTTTGTCTTTACCCGCTACGAAATCGGAGGCGGCTTTGCCCCACTCGGCTCCTCTTTTCACAGAGTTGGTCAGACCGTCGACTCCGGTGCTCACGGTGGCGGTTCCGACTCCGACCGAGCCTCCGGCGACTGCGCCCAGAGTTCCACCGATCCGTTGACCGCCCGGGTAGAGGGTGTTCCAGGTGTCTTTGGCAGCTTGAGGTAGCGCTTTGACCTGTTCAAATCCAAATTGAGCTTGTTCTTTAGCCGTCTGTAGCCCAGCCGGAACGCCCCGACCCACGGCCACGAAGATTCCGGCTGCACCGCCCACGGCGGCTCCTACGTAGCGGCCTACGGTTTCCCCGATCTTGCCAAGTCTTTGACCCAGTCCGGCGCCTACTTCGGCACCTTTGGCTCCGGTTTCCACGATAGCCGCAGGGGCTTGTTGGATGGCGGAGGCCCCGGTGGCCAGGACTCCCGCAACTCCGGTAGCCAGGACTGCAGCGAGCGGGGTGACGATGGCCGCTCCGGCCACCACCAACCCGGTGCTGATCGCTCCGGCTGCGCCTCCGATGGGGGAGGCGATCTTCTTGCCGATCTGGGCTCCGGCTTTCACCTGAGCCGGGTAATTTTTAAGTCCGCCTTTGATCAGGCCTTCGGCCAATCCGTAAGTCCCTCCGGCCACGCCGCCGGCGATGCCGGCACCGATGGAGGCCATGTCTCGAAGGACCGAACCTTCTTTAGGAGGAGCCTCTTGGGCGGGTGGTTGGGGGGCGGTCTGAGGGGGAGCCTGGGGTGTTTTAACCGGTGAGGTTGAGCTTTTAATGTTCATCTTAGTTCCATATTACTTCTTCAGGTCTTAAAAATAGCTGATTGGCAAATCGAGTGTTTTTAAGGTTTGTAACATGTTTGTCACAGGCACCCGGAAAGGGGGAGGTTCTGGAGAAGCTACAAACATAGGCCGATGATTCGACACCTTTTGATTTCGTTTTCCATCGTCACCCTTATTCTCTGTGCCGGCTGCGGGAGCACCGACTCCACCGTTCCGGCCAACCTCGGCCCTTCTGAGCAAGAGGCCGCCTTTCAGCAGTCGGTGCAACGGTTTTTCAATTCCGAAGGCTTGCCCGCCGTGGCGGCCGGGCTGTGGCAGCCGGGTCGGGAGCCGTTTTTGGTCCTACTGGGGGAAGCCGACGTGGAGGCGGGGCGAGCAGTCACCGCCCAGGACCGGTTTCGGATCGGGAGTGTGACCAAGTCGTATACGGTGACGGTGCTGCTGCAGTTGGTGGATGAGGGGCTGGTGAGCCTGGATGACCCGATCGGCGATTACTTGCCCACCATCCACAATCCTGAAGCCACCCTGGAAGAACTCGCCAACATGACCAGCGGCATCTTCAACTATTCCGAAGACCCGGATTTTTTGAACCTCTTTCTTAATGACCTCACCCGGGCCTGGACCGAACCGGAGTTGATCCAGGTGGCCATCAACAATTTGCCTTACTTTGCCCCGGGAGCCGATTGGAGGTACTCCAACACCAACACGGTGGCGCTGGGAATGGTGATCGAACAGGTGACCGGAAACAGTCTGGCCCGGGAAATGGAACTGCGTATCTTTCAGCCCTTGCAGTTGAGCGGTACCAGCTATCCGTCAACCGTCGAGATTCCGTTCCCCTTCGCCAGAGGCTACGGGATCATGGATCCCCCCCAACTGGAGGACATGACCGTGTCTCATCCCTCCTCCACGGCAGGCTCCGGCGCCCTGGTCACCAATTTGAACGATCTTGCCATTTGGGGCCGGGCCCTGGGGAGTGGCTCTCTGATTTCCGAGCAGCTGCACGCCCGGCGCCTGCAGTTGATCCCTAACAACAACTGCACCAGTTGCCCCGAATACGACGGCTACGGGATGGGGATCGGAAACCTGGATGGCTGGATCGGCCACACCGGAGACTTCATCGGTTATCAAGCTCTGGTGATGTACCAGCCGCAAACCGAGCAGGTGGCGGTGATCCTGATCAATCTCAAGAACTTCACCAACCGCGACCACGTACCCACCAACATCTTTCGAGACTTCATCGACTCGCTCTAAGCAACTGTTGTGCAGCCTCGACCGACATGTTGAGGTTGGGTATCCAATTGAGATCCAAAGCCAGCCGTGCGCAGAGCGCTTCGGTGTGGGCGTCTCCGTGGCCGCTGCGGCATAGCTTGATGGCCTGGCCAAGAGTCACGAAGCCGGACGACTCCGGCGGGTCTATCTGGCGAACGTAGAAGTGGTAATAAAGATCGCTTTGCCCGGGCGAGGCTCCGGTGGGACGGCCCAGGGGTCTGACTCCCGGGGGGAGTTGCTCTCGGGGCTCCCGGTTCCGGAATAACGGAAGATCCTGGACATCCAATCTGAGTACCTCAGGGGATCCCGGGGAAAAGGCCAGCGCCGGTCGGGCTTCGGTCTGTAAAGAGATCATGGGACCATGCTCGGGATCCAGGTAGTAATCGGCCAGCTTGGCCCGATCGTAATCGAGTTGGAGGTACTGGCTGAGAAACCGGCCTTCCAGCACCGTGACCTCTCCATTTTTACCGACCGCGTGGCGGCACTCGCTATCCACCATCCGGCTGGTCTCGGAGAGGGGATGAACCTCTCTGGGCCCGGTCACGACGTGGTTGATCCGAGCTTGCAGGCTGGTTCCGGGCGGTTGTACTTCCGGAATCCGGCCGGCCTTGAGCTGAGGGCGGAGGTCCTGGACCGGACCTGCTCCCAGAGGATCGTAGCGGGCCGCCAGTTGAGGGTGGTCGTGGATGTAGACGCCCAGTTGGGGCAAGTAGCCGAGGGCGTCGAACCCCCGGCCGAAAAGAGCCCTGGTTCGGCCACCTTCGGAGACTTCTCCCTGGTCCATGGCGCGCCAGGCCTCCAGGGGAGCCAGAAACCGGGGGGCGATCAGATCGGCCACCTCCATCAGACCACCGTCGCCCGAGGGCCTGCCGACGATCTCCACGGCGGCCAGGTAATAGTGGTCGGCCTCGGTCGACTCGAAAGGCATGGTGGGCGTGAGTTCGCCCAGTTTACGAAAGGTGTTCCCCACCACCTGGCCACCGACTTCTTCAGCCAGTTCCGCCAGGGCGATTTTGGAGCTATCGGCTCCCTCTTTATCCATGCGTCCCGCCACGAACCCGTCCAGCACATAGGGCTGGCCGCGTTCGAAGCGAGAGAGCCTGGTATCTCCCGATTTGAGGATGGGATGGGGGGTCAGGTTGTGGTCGAAGGCAAAGGCCGCCACCGCGGCGATATGATGGCCGGGTCCATGCACAAACCCCCCCGTGAAGGTTGCAGGCATGCCCGAGGTAAGCTCGAGCTGATAGGTGTGGTACTTGAGGTACCCGTCGAAGGCCAACCTCGCGAGTTTACCCATGGGCTGGAGTTCTACAGCCTAGGAGGAGAACAGAGCTACCGTGGCGCCCCCTACGGCGCCGCCGATCGCACCGGCTGCCACCGGGTTCATCCCGGTCAGAGCGGTCAGTCCGAACCCGAGCAGTCCACCGGCCAGGCCGACCCCTCCGCCTGCGATTGGGGAGACGAGCAGTTCCAGTTTGCCGAACCCGTCATCACCGTTGATGGCCAGATCTAAAGCGGTGGCAGCGGTGGTAGCCACCGCGGTGGTGCCCATGGCGGCCGGAGTCATCCAGCCGTTGCCTCCGGTCACAGCTCCGGCAGCGGCCCCACCGGCAGCACCGATGGCTGTGAAGGCCAGAACTTCCTTGAGGCGGGAGGTGTCGAGCTGGCTGTAGCCGCGCATGACTGCATCCATAGGGACGTGAGGTTCGTTGAGAAAAGTGGCCGAGCCGTTAGAGGCGGCTGCTTGAGCTGAGGCTTGAGGCCGGGGCGCGATACGAGAAGAAGATATTTGCATGGTTATTCTCCAATAGAAGTGAGTGTGTGCCATTATCAAACCTGATTTTTAGGGTTCGATCATTGACGATTTGTAACCTAATCTTCCAAGGGCTCAAAAACCAGGCCACCTCGCTTGTCCAATTTGACCTTCAACTCCCGGGCCAGCGTCTTTTCCCAATCCACTTCTTGCGAGTGGGTCAGGGCCCAGCGGTATCGCCCGCTGGTAGTGACGGCGGTCAGGTGGCGGGCCGGCCCGTCGAACTCCAGGGATAGGAACTCTCCCGGGCAGGTGAGGACCGGGCTCACCTGGAGGCCACTTTCCGTATCCCATATTCTCACCCGGACGGGTCGTTGCTCCAGCCCCAGAGCTTCCTCCTGGCTGGCGGTGGCCAGCAGATCGCCCGGGCCGGAAAAGGCCACCCCCCGAGCCGGACCGCGCAGTTCTAGAGGCCGCTGCAGCGGTTCACCCGAGCGGCCGTTCCACAGTCGTACCGTCCAATCGTCGCCGGCGGTGGCCACGATGTTTCGGCCGGGGTGGAGTTCGACCTCGTTGATGGCCACGTCGCCGTGATTCAGCTTGAGGCCGTTGGGTAGGCGAACCTCGGTTTGCGGCTTCTTGGCAAGCGGGGCCGGAGCGTCACCGGGTTGCTTCTCCGGCACCGGGTAGTTCCACAGTTTGACGTAGACCGGCAGCGAACTGTTGGCTCTGAGCCCGTTGCTGGACAGGCTCACCAGCCGGTTTTCCCCTTCCTGGAAGCGGACCTTATTGATCGGACCCTCGGACGGCCAGGGGCCGGCGACCTGGTGTCCCGTACTCAGACTGAAAAGATTGTTGGTCCCGTTGGCTTCGGCTTCCGACCACAGGTCCGGGTCCTCCCCGGTGCCCACCGCTAGAAATTGGGAACGATCGTCCACGGCCATGGTCAGGACCGGACTGCGCAGGCGCAACTTCAGAGCCGGTTCCTGGCTGTTGTTGAATTTCCAGATCCGAACGCTTCCATCGCGGCACCCGGCGGCAAAGGTTTCAGCGTCGATGGGGAGCACCACGCTCACCGGGCTCTGATGCTGGAACTCGGCCTGCTTGGCGCCGCTGTGAGAATCCCATAGAACCACCACACCATCTTCACCGGCGCTCAAGAGGCTTCGGTGGTCGGCCGCCCAGGCAAGATCGTTGATGGCTTTTGTGTGGCCCCCCTTGAACTCCACCATCTGACCGGTTTCCAGCTCCCAGATGCACGGTCTCTCCGCCTGGGCCAGGCTGGCCAGGCGCGGTTTGCTCGGATGAGGGGCGAGCAGAGGCTGGTGCCCGTAGGTGTCGTCTACGACGTCCAGGGCTACCCGTCGGTCTTGATCCAGGTCGTGGATGACCAGATTGCCCAAGTAGTCCGCGGCGATCAGGTAGCGGCCGTCCTGGGAGAACTCGATCGCCTCCACGGCCAGGGAGTCGTCTCCTTCCGAGCCGGACAGGGTGAGGAGTTCCCCGCTTTTCAGGTCGTACACTCGAGCCTGGCCGTCGAAAGAGGCGGTGGCCAGTCGACCACGCTCCTCATTAACCGCCAAACGGCTGACCCCCAGTTCATGGGGCCACTGCTGTAGAATTTTCTGGCTCTCCAGCTCCCAGAGGGTGACCAGTCCGGAGCTTTCAGCGGTGATAAGCCGGCGACCCTGATCCAGCATGACGAAATCCAGGACCGGGGACTGGTTGGCGATCACCTGGGCGATGGGACGAAAGCCCATCCTCACTTCCAGGGGGCGATAGTCCCCTTTGTAGTTGAGCGCCTCGGCCCACTGCAGGTAGGCCTCTTCGTAGCGCCCTGTGTTATTGGCCTGGATCCCCTTCAAGAGGTGCGATGAGTAAAGGTTCTCCTGGCGCTCTCGCCACTGATAGACCAGTACCCCGGCCAGCACCAGCAGCGCCACCAGCAACAGCCGGACGCTGGTCCAGCGGGAATAGACCTGGAAGAGATAGCTCGCCTTCCAGGGACGTCGGCAGAGCAGCGGCTTTCGCTGCTGGCGACGGCGCAGGTCTTCTCGGACCAGGTCGAAGCCTCGAGTTCGGCTGGCCGGATCGGGGACCAGGCAGTTCTCTACGATACTGGCAAGCTCCCGATCTACCTCCGGCTCGATCCGCCTGATGGGCTCCACCGGTCGTTCCTTGATCTCCCGGGCATATTCGCTGACCCCTCCGGAGGTGGAGCCTGTGCGGTAGCGGGGGACCTCTCCGGTCAGCATCCAGTAGGCGGTCGCTCCGAAGCCGTAAATGTCCCAACTGACGGCTGGATTGCCACCCCGCTCTTCGCACTGCTCCGGGGGCATAAAGCCCAAAGTTCCCAGACCTCCGGCCTGCTCACTGCGGCGAGCCTGTCCGAAGTCGGCGATGCGGATGTCGTTGGTAGAGGAGAGGAGCACGTTGGAGGGCTTGAGGTCGCTGTGGATGACTCCTCGGGAGTGGATAAAGTCCAGGGCTTCCACCATCTGCTTTATCCATCGCTCCTTCTGTCTGAGTGAGAAGCCACGATTATTGATCGCTTTCTCCAGGGATCCGCCCTCGGCCAGGGGCATGACGATGAGCGGGGGAGAGGAGTCGAGTTGAGCATCCAGGATGGTGAGGGTGTGGGGGTGCTCCTCCAGGTCGATGAGCATCGCCAGCTCCCGCCGCAGATAGTCCCAGTTGAGGCCTTTGCTCTCGTCCAGGGTCTTGACCGCCACTTCCTGACCCGTCTTCAAACGAGTCGCACGCCACACCACACCATAGGTACCGCGCCCGATTTCTTCATGGACCTGGTAGCCCTCCAGGGTTAGCGGTGTCAGCTCCACCGAGGCTTTTCGGAGGGTCTCCTTGGCCTGCTCGGAAAGCCCTATGGTTTCGATGTGATCATGCACGAACCGTTAAATACAATTTTCCCGAAGCAGGTTTCCCGACGGGGATATCGGGGGCCTTTTTCGCCCAAGGGCGAGATTCGATCCAGGCCTCAGGTCCAGACCTTATCCGTGGGCATCCTCTTTCGTAGCTCTGTACCCACGTATTCTAGTAGCCGCTCCTGATCAGTGCCGCCGAAGGTCATCAAACCACGCTCTTCCCGGCTCTGGGCGGAGTGCAGAAGGGCGCTGTCCGGTCGAGCCTTACGGGCTTGTCGAAGGAGCTGCTTCGGCATTCGAAAAGGCCCATAGCTGGCATCTTCCAGAGCCTGCCACAGCTCTTCTTGGTCCAGGCGACGGAAGAGCTCTTCATAAACCGTGGGCCAATCCTTGACCGGTAGGAGCGGGTCCAGGCAGAGTCTGGCTCGCCAGCCTGCTGAGAGCGCTGCCTTCAGGGACTTTAGTCGGGCTTCCAGCCCCGGAGTTCCGGCTTCGAACTGCCGGATCACGGGCTCCGGTGAGAGGGTCCAGGCCAGGATGAAGTTGGTCGGGGGAGCCAGCTTTTTCAGGGCGGCAAAGTTGGCGCTCTTGGTCCGAACCTCCACCGTCACGCTGGGATGGTTGCGCAGCCCTTCCACCCACTCGGCGGTCACCCCCAGGGCCCCCTCCATGGCCAGCAGGTCGTTGTCGTAGGCGATGCAGAGGTAGAGTTCGCCCAGTTCCCGGGCCAGTTCCACGGCTCTTTTGATCATCTCTTCTTGATTCACGAAGTAGACCAGATTGGGCGAGGTGTACATCCCCTGCAGGTAGCAGTATTCACAGTCGTACAAGCAGTTTTGCATGGGCACGGCGTAGTAAAAGTGGGGATGGCCGAAGTTGGGCGCCACCTCTGAACAGGGATAGATCAGCTCACCCCTCTTGCGAGCGATGACCAGTTTAGGAGAGCGCTTCTGATCATTCCAGCGAGCGGTGCGGCGCTGGGTGACTTCCTGAAAGCTCCGCACCGGTACCACTACTGCTTTACCGAAACGGTTGCAAAGCTGCGTGACTTTGCCGCTCCAGGTGCTCTCCAGCAGATCCTCCTCAACGTAAAGGTGGGAAAAGGGTGGTAAAAGCCCGTCTTCTTTCATGCCGGGCCTCTCCCGGAAAAGGAGCCTGAGGCCTGAAGCGAGCCGAGCAGGCGATCGAACAGCTCGGCGCGTTGCGGCTTTGAGATTGTGGGCGATCCCGCCAGCAGTTCCTCCAGGCTGGAGAGAGCCCGGGCCCACTGCTCCTCCTCGGTGCTCAAGGAGAGAGCCTTGAGGGCAATCTCGAGCTGCCTGGACTGGGTCACGGTGAAGCGTTCGCCGAGCAGTTTCATGGCGTTTTGAGTTCGCTCTACAGCGCGTTCGATGCGGCGGTGGCGGGGGTTGCCCACAAGCAACTCTCGCTGAGCCCGCAGAAGTTCCACGAACTCCTTGCAGGCAAGACTGTAAGGCTCGGTGATGGCGGCGAACATCTCTTTCCAGTCGGGAGGCTCACTCCCCAAGTGGTCGGAGACCAGCTTGCCGAATACCAGTTGAGACGAGGAGACGAAAAGCGTCGCCGCCGAGGCGATCCCCGCCAGTTCCATGTCGACCACCGCCTCCATCGATTCGGGTTGATGGCCCGCCCGGTGAAGGGTCAGGCAGGTGGTTTCCGGCCAGGGGGAGAGGAGCAGCCGATCCGGGTAGTAAGAACTTCCCGAAGCCTGGTCCTGCACCCGGTTGATCAGCACGGCCTGGCCCACCGGGGGCCCGTCGGGGAAAGCTCCGGCCGTTCCGAAGTTGCCGATGACCCGGGTCTGGTCCGAGGGATAGAGGGCCAACACCGAGGCCACGGCGGCAGCCGCTCGCAGGGGCCCCTGGCCGGTGAGAAACAGGGCGCATTCCCCGTGCTGATCGGTATAGCCCATCAACACTTGATCTTCGATCACCCGATCCAGGTTCAGCAACTGAAGAAACGGCTCCGCCTCCCGGCGGTGAGCACAGAATAAAATGATCTCGGCCACCCCTCCCAGATTAGGGATCGCCGATGGTAAACCTTGTAGAGGCCATCTCGGCGCAGGTCAGAAGACTGGCTGGGTGATTGTCGAACGCTCGGATTTTTTCCATTTTCCCCTGGACGCTTTTCAAGAGGAGGCCTGCCAGGCGATCGACGCCGGTCAAAACGTGCTGGTGTGTGCTCCTACCGGAGCGGGCAAGACGGTGGTGGCCGAGTGGGCCATGCAGGTAGCTCTGGCTGCCGGCAAACGGTGTTTTTACACCACTCCGTTGAAGGCCCTTTCCAATCAGAAATTTTTCGATCTGTGTCAGCGCTTCGGTGAGGACCAGGTAGGTCTTTCCACCGGTGACGTCTCGGTCAGACCGTCGGCTCGATTGGTGGTGATGACCACCGAGGTCTATCGCAACATGTTGTACGCCGCCGGTCCCGACGCACTCCGGGGCAAAGGGCTGGGCGAAGTGGCTTCGGTGATCCTGGACGAGTGTCACTACATGAACGACACCGATCGCGGAACCGTGTGGGAGGAATCCATCGTCTATTCCCCTCCCCGGATCCAGCTGGTGGGCCTATCGGCCACCGTGGCTAACGCCCAGGAGATGTGCCACTGGCTAGAAGAGATCCACGGTCCAACCCGTCTGGTCTCTACCGACTTTCGGCCGGTCCCTCTGCGGCACTACTACTTTCGCAAAGACAAGCTGCTCACGGTGTTTGAGAAAGCCCAACCTTCCCGACTAAATCCCAAGCTTTTCCGCTTCAAGGATGAGCGCCCCCCTCGGGGCAGACGGGACCGCAGCCGCAAAGATATGCTCTGCGACCCGGCCAAGCTACTGGCCCGGCTGCAAAATCAGAATATGCTACCGGCCATCTATTTCGTCTTTTCCCGACGGGGCTGCGAATCCATGATGGATTTGGCCCGGGGTTCCGTAACTCTGAACGGGGAAGAGCACGATCGTTTGGACGCGGTGGTCCGGAGCTGGGCGGTGAACTCGCCGGAGATCCTGGACCACCCCCATCTAGATTCCCTGCGCCGGGGTCTGGCCGTGCACCACGCGGGGATTTTACCCTTATGGAAATCGCTGGTGGAGAACCTCTTTAGTCAGGGACTACTGAAGGTCGTGTTCGCCACCGAGACCCTGGCCGCCGGGATCAACATGCCCGCCCGGACCACCATCATCTCCGCTCTTTCCAAGTATACCGGAGAGGGTCTGAGACCCCTGACGGGCAGCGAGATGCTCCAGATGTCGGGTCGGGCGGGTCGACGCGGGATGGACGAGGTGGGCAATGTGGTGATCGGGGCCCACCCTAAGGAGCCGATAGAGATGGTGGCAGCTCTGGCCCGAGCCAAGCCAGAGTCGCTGGAAAGCCATTTTTTGCCTTCTTACGGGATGGTCCTGAACCTATTGGAGCGCCGAGAAGTGGCGGTGGTCAAGGAACTTCTGGATCGTTCCTTCGGTCAGTTTCTCCATCGGCGAAGACAGGCCGGGCTGGGGGTGGATGAGGACCGGTTGGGGGAGGAGTTTGAACCACCCTGCCCCGGGCCTCGGGGGGACCGCCCCTCCTATCTCAAGCTGGTAGGCCGGCGCGGCACCCTCCGGGCCCAGCTGAAGGCCTACGAAAAGCCCCTCTCCATGGCCGGCAAGGGAGACAAGAAGGCGTTGCTGGCTGCTCGGGCAGAGATGGAACAGGAACTGGCCGAGATCAAGGTGGCGAGAAGAGCCAGTCCCTGTCACGGCTGCTCCAACTACCACGACTGCGGCAAGCTTTACGAAGAACTCGGTACGGCTGACAAGCCGTCGTATTGGGAAGAGTTTGTGGCCCTTTCCAACGTCTTGCACGAGAGGGGCTTCCTGGAGGACGATAAGCCCACCGCCGAAGGTCGGCTTTTGGCACAGCTACGAGCCACCAACGTCTATGCGGTGGGAGAGTCGCTCCTGGGTCCGGTCATGGACGACATCGATACCTTGCGAGAGAACGGATTTGCGGCGGTGTGCTGCCTCTTGATGGGAGAGCCCGCCCGGCGCGATCCCCGTTTCGACCCACCGGCCGTCAGCAAAGAAGTTCGTCCGCTTCTGACCCGAATATTGCGCCTCTGCGAAGACATCGAGGATCAACAACTGGACCACGGATTGGAGCGCGCCGTGCCCCAGGAACTCGCCTACTGTGGTGTGGCCGAGATCTGGGGCTCCGGTTTTTCCTGGGAGGCCACCCAGGAGATCAGCGGGCTTTCCGCGGGGGATCTCTTCCGGGTGCTGCGCCGCACCTACGACCTCTCGCGTCAGGTCGAATATTGGGATGGTGCCCCCCAGGCCCTCCGGGATCTGGCTCGGGCCACGAACCTGGTTTTACTCCGAGGGCCCCTGGAAGAGAATGTCAGCTTTTTTGAATCGCCGGAGGGAGACCCTCACGGTCCCACCGAAAGCCAGCTACCAGAGACGGCACTCCCTGATCTCAAGCCTCTCGCGAAGCCGAGCGGAGTCCAGGAGGACGATCAGGAGAGGCCTCGACGCCACCGGGCTCCAAGTGGGGTGGGTCATCGCAAAAAGTTACGGCGGAGACCGAGTCGTCCGGGCAAAAATCGATAAGAGACCACAAGGGGAACTCATTGAGATCGCGACCAGGAAAATCGAGAATATTGCCGGCCTCGCCCACCGATCTGCGCACACTGGTGGAAAACTATGTCTATCCTCTGATCGTTTGTGAAGAAGAGGGGAAAATCGTTTTCTTTAACGCCGCCGCTCAGGATGCGTTTGGCGAGTCCGACCTTTTCGGCAAACCCCTACCGGCTGCCTGGATGGACTCGGATCAGGTAGTGATCACCACCGCCGACGCCGGTGAAGTCCCGTTTCGGCTCATTTGGGAAGAAATTCTCTGGGATGGAAATGTGGCCTGGTATCTGGCCGCCGTACCGGCCGTTGGCAAGAACGAGGGGGCTGAGCAAGAAGCCTCCCGGCTGCGAGACGAGCTGGAAAAGGCTCGCGGCCTGGCTTTTTCGGAGAGCGAAGAGCTGAAGCAGCGGCTGGAAGAAGCTGAAAAGCAAGCTCGAGAACTGGAGGATCTCCGCAGCCGATTTGAGCAGTCCCAGGAGATTGCCGCCGCCGAAGTCGATGAGCTTAAGGCTCGCCTGGAGCAGAGCCAGGAGGGCGTGGGGGACGTCGAAGAACTCCGGGACCGCCTCGAGAAGTCCGTAGAGATGGCAGCGGTGGAACTGGAGAAGCGGCAAACCGTGGAGTCCGAGCGAGACCGCTTGGAAGCCAAGCTGCGAGATCTCCACCAGCGCTCTCTCAGCAAACTGGAAGCCGCCCGCAACGCCCTGGAGAATGAGCGAGCCGAACGCGAACAGCTTTCCGAGCGCCTGGCCCGGCTCAAGCAAGAGACCGACGGGCTGCGCCGGAGTCTGGAAGAGAAGTCGCTTGAGATCGAAGAGGTTCGTAGCCGCTCCGGAGAGCAGTTTTCCGATTTGGAGTCGACCCTCCAGCAGCAGCACGATGCCCTAGCACAGCGAGACGACGAACTCTCGGCCAGGAATCGAGAGATGATTCGGCTGGAGCAGCAGATGACCCAGCTTCGGCAAGAGCTGGATAGCAAGGCTCAGGAAGTGTCTCAAGCCGAGGAGCGAGCGGAACGGTTCCGGAGGGAGTACGAAGAACTCGATCGGGAGATGGTGTCCGCCCAGGAAAAGAACGCCCTTCTCCAGGCCAAGCTCCAATCCGCTGAAGCGCGGATGGAGCGTTATCAACGCTTGATGGACCGGGATGTGGACGACTCCGGTGGGGAGTCCGATTCCGAGCAAGAGATCGAGCGTCTGCAAAGCCAGATCGAAGATCTAAAGATTGAATTGGCGGCCACCAGCGCAGCCGCGGAGAGCAATCGAGCCGGCCAAACCGACGGGGAAGCCTTTCGGGAGTTGGAGCGCGACTGCGTGGAGTTGCGCGAGAACATGAGAGCGCGGGAAAACCGGATCCGGGAGTTGGAGGAGGCTCTGCTGGCCCCTGCATCGTCCAACGGAGGCGCGGCCGATGCCATTTTGCGGTCCCGACTCTCCGAGGCCAGACAGGTGATCGATGAGCTTCGATTTCGTCGAGACCTGGAGTATCAAGAGGTTCAGGAGTCTTTGAGGCAGCTCCAAGAGCGCTACGCCTCGGTGCAGGTCAACGGTACTCTACCCCCTACTGAGGAAAGTACCGGCGAAGATGCGGCCCGGACCGAACAGCGCTTGTCCGAAGTCGAAGGGGAACTGCAGGATGCCAGGGTGGTCCTGGAGCGAACTCGGGAAGAACTGGAGATCAAGGCCGAAATCGCCCAGAGCGTTCCACTCCTTCGAGAGAAGATTCAGACCCTGGAAGAGCGTTTGAAGCAGGCCGAAGAGTCGTCGGAAGCAGGCGACCCCGATATGCTGGCCCGGGTTCAAGAACTGGAGGCCGAGGTTCAGCGCGCTCGTACCGAAGCTTCTCCGGAAGAATTGCAACTGGCCCGCCGCCGGATTTCGGAACTGGAAGCCCAACTGGCCGGTAGTACCGAGGGCATGCAGATGGTCGGTGACCTCCCGGAAAAGAATCGGCAATTGGAACACGAACTGGCCCGGACCCGAGAGCAGTTAGCCGAAATGAACCAGGAGTTGCGCCGTACCCTGGAGGGGGACCGCGAAACCAAGAAATTGGCCTACGCCGACCAGTTAACGGGGCTGCCGAACTTGAACCTGACGGGGCAGTACTTGCAGGTTTGCTTCGAGCGAAGTGGACGTGGGGAAGGTGCTCTGGCCTTGATCCTGATCGACCTGGACCACTTCCGCCGGGTTAATGACGCTCTCGGCCAGAAAGCGGGAGACGCTCTTTTGAAAGAAGTGGGAGGGCGGCTGCAGCGGTGCGTCACCGAAAAGGATACGGCCATCGCCCGGCGGGGGGAGGACGAGTTTATGGTGGTGGCCTTTATGGAAGGGGTCCGGGTGGACGGGGAGGCGCTCATGGCCCGGGTCCGAGGCATCGCCCACAATCTCCTCAATGAACTGGCCAAGCCCTTCGACCTGCTGGACCAGAAGGTCCAGGTGACCGCCAGTTTGGGGGTGGCTCTCTACCCGGGGCCGGCCACCTCCCGGGTTGAACTACTGGAGCAGTCCGAGCACGCCATGTACAAGGCCAAGGAGAGCGGGCGCGCTCGGGTAAGCTTTTACACCGAGGAGATGCACAACCACCGGGAGCGGCGCCGCTACATGGAGAACGAATTGCGCCAGGCGTTGGCCCAGCGGCAGTTCGGGATGGTCTACCAACCGATTTACGAGATCGCTTCCAGCAAAGTGGTGGGGGTGGAGGCGCTTCTGCGCTGGTCACACCCCCAGCGCGGAGTGCTCGAGCCTCGGGAGTTTCTGGAGGTGGCCGAAGACACCGGCCTGATCGTGCCGATCGGTGAAATGGTGCTTCAAGAAGCTCTGGAAGTGGCCAAGCAGAAGTTCATGAAACGCCGTTTTCTGACTCTCAATCTGAGCTTTCGCCAACTCATCGATTCGGGCTTCTCGGCCCGTTTTATGAAGCACCTCCAGGTGGCCGGGGTCCCGCCCCACGAGATCATGGTGGAGATCTCGGAAAAGACGGCCGGGGTCGATCCCGACCGGATCAAGAACACTTTGGCCCACCTGGCCCACTGGGGGGTTGGAATCGCCCTCGACGATTTCGGAACGGGAAGCTCAGAACTGACCCTACTCACCGACTTCGCTCTCCGGGTGGTCAAGATCGATGCTTCTCTGGTAGCCAGGATCCCCGACGATCGGGCGGCCGTGAAGCTCTGCCAGGCCATCACCCATATGTCGAACGCCCTGGAGATCCCGGTGCTCGCCGAGGGTGTGGAAACCCGAGAGCAACTCAAGCAGATCGCCGGAATGGGTTGCCAGTACGCCCAGGGGCTGGTGTTGGGCGCTCCCATGAACGTGAGCCAGTTAATCCAGATTCTATAACGAAGATCTAACCGCGCTCAAAGTTGACTTCGGTGCAAATACTCTTATACTGGAGGCACGACCTGGGGGTGATTGGTCTCGACGAGGGATCGATCTTTTCCGGGAAGCGAGCCGAGATATTCCGACTTTCCTCGTTAAAAGAATTCGGTAAAACAATAACTGCCAAAAACAGTAAAACGCCCAGCTACACCAGTGGCTTGGCACTCGCAGCCTAAGACGCTGTGACGTCTGCTCTCTCCTGGCCACTAGGGAGTGAAACAGACGCCAACCTATAGTGGCTAGCCAAATCGGACTGCTCTCGACGAGGCGGCGAAGTTCAAGTGAGAGTTCGGCCTGAAGGATCCGGTCTCAGGGAGCCTTCACGCTAAGAAAAACCTGAGACTACGCTCGTAGAAACCCTGTTGAGGGGTCTTTCGGACGCGGGTTCGATTCCCGCCACCTCCACCAACAAGCGACCCGGGAAACCGGGTCGCTTCGCGTTATCTCTCTTAAAGAGCTTCTCGCACTTTATCCAGGTCTGGTCGCTGGCCGGGGGTGTCGGCGATCCACTGATAGGCCACGGTGAAATCGGGATTGATCACAAAGACCGAGCGTTTAGCAACCCCTCTCATTCCTTTGAAGTCGTCGTCTCTCACTCCCAGAGCGGTCATGACTTCTTTGTTGAAGTCTGAGAGCAAAAGGAAGTTCAAGTCTTGCTGTTTGGCGAATTCGGCCAGGGAAAAATGAAGATCAACCGAGATACCAAACACCGAAGCCTTGAGAGCTTCGAACTGTTTGAGGGTGTCTCGAAATTCGCACATCTCGGCGGTGCAAACCCCGGTAAAGGCGGCCGGAAAGAAGGCCAGGACAACGGAGCCCTTTTTTAGTTTGTCACTGAGTTTTACCACCGTGCCGTCGTGAGCCGGAAGTTTGAAATCTGCGATCGTTGTGCCAACTGTTGTGGTCATGGGTACCTCTTTACATATAAACTACCGCCTTCTTTTACACCGCTTAGTAGGAACCTTTAAGGCTCTAGAACAGGTGAAGAGTTTGCTCGCGGAAGAGGAAGCGCGATTAGCTTTCAGAACCCTTAGAAAAGGGTGTAACGGATACACCGGAGGGTAGCGAAGTTTGTTTGGGCTGTTTGGACCGGAAAAGGTCGAGTTTTTAGATATTTCCGACACCACGCTGACTTATCGTTCCAAGAAAAAGAAGCATCAGTCCGGTTCCGTCTCTAAAATTGTACTCCAGGTTTTCCTGGAAGGTTCGATCCAGAGCCTGAAGTTGGAAGTCGTGGTGGATTCGGCGCGCGAACTGCCGGATCGGTCGTACCTGGTGGTCAGCCACCTGCTGGGTGACCCGGAAAAGGTAGCACAACTCACAACCGTACTGGGGGAGGCTCCCAAACCCGACCTGGGACGGCTGGCCAGGCGCAGTGAGCGCATTCCCATCGGTATCCGAGTCCTCTCTCAGCAGTTGCCCGGTTTTCGAGCCGTCACTGTGGACCTTTCCTTGCACGGGGCGCAGATAAAGTGCGAGGAGTTGGTGGAACAAGGCACCATCATGGATATCACCTTCGAACTGGAGTTGGCCGACTGCCCCAGACTCACACTTCGGGCGGTGGTGGTTTGGTGCGCCCCCGGCGAAGAACGACGAAAATCGTTCCGGGCAGGGGTGGAGTTTACCGAGCAGCACCCCCAGACTCAAGTGATCTGGGATAAGGCTTACGCTCAGCTTTTAAGAATGCAATCGGGCTCGGTCATGCATCGATCCATGTCGGCCGATTTTACCGACGGTTAGCAGTTGAAAGCAGGCGTCCATTTTGAATTTCTGTGATATAGTGTCAAGGTGAAATTCTTACGCTCTTCACGGGTGTATAGTTCTGGGGGTCTGACGCTGGCCGAGACCATGATCTCCATTGCTCTTTTGGCGATGCTATCCGTCACGGTCATCGGACTGTTTTCCAAAATGATGGCGTCCGGCAGCAAACAAGCCGACCAAGGAGTGGCCAGACGCCTGGCTGAAAAGATTCTAAGCAGAGCGGCACGAGAAGGGCCGCCGAACTGGGGCGCCACGGGAGCCTCCTACCAGGATTCCGTGATGCTGACCAGCCTCCGCTCGGAACGGAGTACCGAGTATTTCTACCAGGTCCAGGTGGACCATATTCAATCGGGTTCGCTGGGGGAGCTTCAAAGAGTCCAGGTGCAGGTCAACTGGTGGCCCACCGGTACAGACGCCGATAACATGCGAAGGGATCGCGGTCGCTTATCGGTGACCGTGGACCAACTTGTTTACACCGGGAAGTAGGCAGGGATTTACCCTCATCGAGGTTATCGCGGTGTTCCTGATCTTTGGCTTGCTGGTCGGAGGAATCTTTGCCATCTTTACTTATTCCTCAGCCGGATTTCGCCAGGCCATCGCCCAGCAGGGTCTCTCGGGGGAACTCGAAGCGGTGCAGCGCCGCTTGACCTACGACTTTAGGGCCAGCCACTACCACACCGTGGCGATCGTACCTCGTACCAAGACCCTGGAAGACGGTACCGATGTTTCCCGCACCGCCTTCTCTTTCACCACTCTTTCCGATTGGTACGACCCGGATCGCTTTCACCCCACTGGCCAACCGCGTTGGGACCGCCAACTGGTATACTACCCCACCACACAAGAGTCCGGTCGTCTGATCCGGCAACTGATCGATGCCACGGGCCTCAATGTGCCCAGACCTTACCCGGCGCTATCGACAAATATCAGTGAACTTCCGAATTCCAATTCGGATGTTCTTCAGACCACGACATTGAGTGAAAATGTGCTATCCTTGGAAGTAGCGCAGGACGACTCCAGGCAACTCCTGGATATCACCTTGCGACTCCGAACCAGAGGCGGCCAGGAGGCCGGCTCGATGCGAAAGATCGATGAAACTCGGGAAGCAGTGTTTAGTCTGGATGCGCTCAATACTTATCCCAGGTTGTGAGGGCTCTTGAGAAACGTACAGCGCGGTATAGCCTTGATGTTGACGATGATGGTCACCGCCTTTGTTATGGTCTTGCTCGGTGCGTTCATTTCCCTGAACCAGGGTCAGATCAATCTGATGTCCTCTTCCCAGACCGGTGACGCCCTGGAACGGGCCTCCCAGACTGTCTATGAATACTGTTTTTCCCGTTTGGAGCACAATAAGTACTGGGGGGCTCAGCCCTTTGACGAGAATCGCAAAGACCTCGGGGTGCAGAGCGTGATGGTGGTAGAGGAGATCAACGGTACCACCAGGATCAAAGGAGAGACCAATCTGGACGATGCAGCTTTTGAGGTCCTGATCCGAAATAACATTTCCGGGGAGACGCCGAACGCGCAGGGAGTACCCGCCCATGCGTGTCTGCTGGACATCGAGGTGAGTCGGGGCGGTCTGAAGTCGAAACGTCGAATCCAGCTCAACACTGCGCCGCTCTATGACGCTTCGGCGGTGGCCTCGGACGGCATGGTTATCGACACCGATAAGCTTGTAGTGGCCAGCAAGGACCCTCAGCGCAACGTGATCCGTAGCAAGCAAGACTTGCATCTCAAAGGAACGACTGACCTCGAGTTCCAGCCAGCCCCGAATTCGGCCGAGCAAGGGATCTTGTGGTCTGGAAAAGATATTATTCTGGGTAACGAAAGCCTGAGAATGAGTTCCGACGCACGCGAGAGTGCGGCTGAAACAGGGGGACGGTTCGTCGACAACTCTCGAACGGATTATAATGTTCACGATCTCAAGAGAGAAGAGATCAATATCGCCAAATACACTCGAGTCATGGGCGACGGGATTTACGTGTTCGGTACCTCCGACGTAACCTACTCCACCGGGCCGTTGACGACCACGACTCAGAGGGTTAGTACCTTGGAGCGGCGAGAACACAAGCTCGTCGACGGTAAGGCCACCATCGGAGACGTAAAGGAGATGTGGTACTACGGGGATGCACTTCCAGATGACTGGGTAGCCGATGAACAATGGATCACCACCGATGGCAATTCGGACTGGGCGTTTGCCCGTCGAGTGAATTCGCGCCACTTCCAACTCTACGAGGGTGACGAACTCATCAAGGCCGACCTCAGTGCGTCTAGACTCGAGATAAGCGCCAACGTCGATGTTCAGGTGAAGGGAGACTTTGGAATTTTCTCAGAGGATCCCTCAATCACTCCTTCTCTGGCTTTTATAGACCAGGAAGGTATGGGAGATAGGGGTTCCCTTTCCAGCGACGGAGAGATCCTGATCGAAGGAGTGGTGACCGGAACCGGAAATCTGATAGCTAACGGTAGTGTGAGTCTCTATCCCAATGTGATCGACGTGGAGACCGACACTCAGTCGGACCTCTCGATCTACTCCGGAAAGAATGTAAGGATCGCCCCTCCCGACAACTGGACAGGCCAGGGGACTCTCAGCTTCAAAGGGCTGGTCTACGCCAAAGAAAACGTAGAGCTTTACCACCAGAATAAGGTTCGGGTGGAGGGCGCCATCGTGGCCCGGGAGGGGCACCTGCGGATGACCGCACCAGTGGTAGAGCTGGTTTATAATCCCGCCTATCTCGACACCATCGTCCGGGAGCTACCGGATGCTCAGGTGCGCCTGGAGAGGGCCGTCTGGATACCCTAGAAAGACTTTCGGCCCTTTTGAATAAGTAAGTCGGACGTGGCCGTGGATTTTGCAGATAAGATCGAGGCATTGGTTCAGGAGATTGAGGCTCAATCTTCGGCCGAAGTGGTCGTTTCATTGCACGACTCGTCTGCAAATTATCGCGATCTTGACTTGCTCTGGGTGGGTTTCTCCAGCTTGATGACTCTGGCTTATAAAGTCTGGTCGCCCCAGAGTTTTCACCCGGATTGGCTCCTTCCCAACCTGATGCTGGTGGGGCTTCTCACCTATTTCGCCTCACGGCGATTCCAATCGATGAGGCGGCTTTTTTTGAGTGCTCGGCGGCGCGCCCAAGAATTGGAGCGGACCGCCTATAGCGAATTTGTTCGTCTGGGGATCGGGAGAACCAGGGAGCGAACCGGGCTCTTGATCTTTGCCAGTCGTTTGGAAAGAGCGATTGTTCTGGTTCCGGATCAGGGCTTGGAAGAGAAGATCGCACCGCCGGTCTGGAGTGAGTGGGCCGACCGCTACGGTACCGCTGAATCAGATCAAGGGCTTTTGCAGAACCTGGAGCAGCAACTTCAGGCACTCAAGGCTCCCCTGGGTCGGCAACTGCCTCGTCGGGAAGATGACACCAACGAGCTGCCTGACCGGCCGGTGGAGGTCTCTTGATAAACCCCCGCTGGTTGGCTCTATTCAGCTTCTTTTTGGCCACCATGCTGCCGGTCTGGGCCAGGGTCGGGGGTGGAGAGAGTTACTCGGGAGGAGGCTACAGCTCCAGTTCCAGTTCCAGTTCCAGTTCAGGCTCTAGCTACAGCGGAGGTAGCAGCAGCGACGGTGAAGCCATTGGATTCATTCTGGAACTCTTGATTCGCCTGGTCATCTATTACCCGAAGATCGGCATTCCGCTGGTGATCGGAATTGCCGTGGCCTTTTACTACTACAGCAAGTCCAGCGGGACCGATCGGGCCTTTAATGCTCTCAAGAACTGGTCGGCGGCTAACTCGGTAGAACGACGCAAGCCACCGAGGATGAACGAGCTCAAATTGCGGGATCCCAATTTTAGTCCCACTCTCTTTCTAGATTTCGTGAATTCGGTCTATTCGAAACTCTTGCTCGGGTCCGGAGGAGATCTGTCTGAGATCGGTGGCTATCTCAAGGACCAGATTAGAACGCGCATGGAGTCTGCCCCGGGCGGAGTGAAGGCGATCATCATCGGGTCCACTCGACTGGTCAATATTCATCGGACGAAGACTTCAGAGATGGTAGAGATCGAGTTTGAGTCTAATCTCAGCTTGGAGGCTGGCGATGAACTTTACGTGGTGGACCGGGTCGTCTTTATGCGGGGGTTGGGGGTAAAGACGAATCCTCCGGAAACGGTCTACGCCCTGTCCTGTCCTCATTGTGGTAACAACGAGGGTATCGGAAAAGATGGGCGCTGCGCTTTCTGTCAAGAGATCGTGAACGACGGCCGCTGGGGATGGACCCTGGCTGAGTTTCAGCGATCGAAGTCGACTCCCAAGCCACCCGTGGTGCTGTCATCGGGAGGGATCGAGATCGGGACCGACATGCCCACCGAGCGGAGTTCGAACCTGCTGGCGGATCTGGCAGGGCTAAAAGAACGGGATCCTGGATTTGAGCAAGAAGCATTCCTGGATCTGGCCCGGCAAACTTTTCTCACCTTGCAGCAGGCCTGGACTGAAATGAAGTGGGAAAAGGCCCGACCGCTGGAGACGGACGACCTCTTTCAGCAGCACCATTATTGGATCGAATCGTATCGTCGGATGGGCTTTAGAAACGTGCTGGAAGACGTGCAGGTCACCGACATCCATTTTTCTCAAGTCTCTACGGACCCTTATTTTGAAGGGATCACCGTTCGTATCTTTGCCTCCATGAAAGATTATACCGTGCGAGCCAATGATGGGCGGGTTCTTTCCGGCTCTCCCAACCAGATACGAAAATTTTCAGAATACTGGACTTTCGTACGCCGGGCCGGAGTGACCAGCAAGCAAAGAGACGCTGCTCGTTGTCCGAGCTGTGGCGCTCCCCTGGACAAGGTCACCCACGTGGGTGTGTGCGAGTACTGCCAGGCCAAACTCACCCGGGGCGATTTCGACTGGATCTTGTCCCGGATCGAGCAAGACGAAGCGTACTATCTTTAAAGATGAGCCGTTCCCGTATCACCCAAATTGAAAGCCTGCTCCGCAATCCCTACGCGGTGCCCTGTATTGCAATCTTTGCGGGATGGTTGAAGCTCGTTTACGTTTCTCTGCAAACCCAAACCTTGTTTGCCACTCCATTATGGTGGACGGGCCTGGCAGCAGTTTCACTCCTGGGATGGGGAGCGTTGCTGTTATTAGGAAGGAGCGGACGCGCCCAGGCGCTAATGGCACTTGTTCTCAGCTCTTCTGTCACCTTTGTTCTTTTCACGGATGCCGCTTATTATCGATATTTTATCGACCTGCCTACTCTTTCCCAATTGGCTCAGGTGGGTCAACTCTCCAAGGTAGGTGGTTCGGTCCAGAGTGTCCTTAGGTTCTCCGACCTCCTGCTACTCGTGGACCTTCCGCTGTATCTCTGGTTAGCCGTCCAAAACCGACCATTTATGGCACCTCGCTATTTCCAAGCCCTGATAGCCCTGGCACTGTCAGGGTTAGCCTTTGGGATTGTGGACTTCGTCAAGAATCCAATGCAGCGGGGGGTCGGGCAGGCTCGGTTTAAGAATTACGCGGTGGCCCGGGAGTTTGGGCTACCTCTCTACCATTTGCTCGATCTGCGCGACCAGGCGACACGAGCATGGAGGCTCTCGGGAAGCCCCAACCGACCCCTGGCGGCGCTTCCGAGCGCACGGCGTTCCTTTGAGAGCGTGGTGCAGCCTGGCCAGTATCGGGGAGCCGCTAAAGGGATGAACGTGGTGGTGATCCTGCTAGAGAGTCTGCAGAGCATTGCTCTGGAGTACGAAATAGACGGCCAACCGGTGATGCCGTTTCTTTCAGAATACACTAAAAGCACATTGTATTTTCCACGTATGTACGATCAGACAAATCATGCGTCATCGGCCGACGGTGAGTTTGTACTGGCCACCTCCCTCCATCCGGCAGCTCAGGGAACGACGGCTTTTCTATACCAAAATAACAGCTTTCAAGCTCTCCCCAGCCACCTAAACGAAGGCGGGTATCATACTGTCTATATTGGCTACTATGACGGGTCGTTCTGGAACGCGCGCCGAATGATGGATGCTTTTGGATTTCGTCAGGCCGTGTTCGCCCCGTTCGGACCGCCCCCTCGGCCCGACGAACAGATCGGGTGGGGTTTGGCTGACTATCCCACTCTGATTCGTGCTTATGGCGTTTGGGACACCCTGAATCAACCTTTTTATAGCGTCGTGAAATGCTCCATGGGGCATCATCCTTTTAATGAATTGAGACCGGAGCAGAGAGAGTTGAAACTTCCTCTTGAGCTGCAAGAAACAATAGTGGGAGAATACTTGCAGCTCTGCCGGTTTCGAGATAACCAATTACGAGCTTTCTTAACTCAGTTTCACGAAATGGGACTGGCCGAGAGCACAGTTTTAATTCTTACCGGAGATCACGCAAGCCCCATGACGCCCGCCCAGCTGGAGCCAATTCTATCGGAAGCGAAGTTGCCCTTGAAAGCTGCCTGGGCCCTGGAGCAATCGGTACCTCTCTTGATTAGAATTCCCGGGGTGGAGGGGCATCGTTTCCAAACTCCGGTGGGTCAGGTGGATTTCGCTCCAACGGTGCTTCATCTTCTGGGGCTGACGCCCGATAGGCCGGTCTTTTTCGGGGAGAGTATGTTTGCTCGCAAGGGTGGCATCTTTTTTAGAAAGGCTGCCTACGCTCGCCTGGGTGACGTATTGTTGTCGATTTTGGATAGGAAAGCATATTCCGTTAGGAGTGGAGTAGAATTACCGTTTGCAGAACACGCGGGGTTAGCTGACGAGGCTTTAAAGCAATGGAAGGCCTCAGACGATATTTTGGATTACGATCTCATTTCCGACCTGAGAGAAGCGTTGCACGCGCCCGGACCAGGGCCGGGTAGACCGTAGACCAGAGTTGTAGAGCGTTGGATTCGGCCTGGTCGCCCGCTACCCCGTAGGCGCGCCAGACGATACCTTCCGCCCCCAGATCGATCGCCCACAATTCCGAGGTGGCCAGGGGGCCGACCCGTTGCTCACTGGCTTCGATCTGCTCGAGCAGGCCACGAATTCGCTCATCGAGCTCGGGATAACGCTGTAGTTGCTGCATCAGACCAAGCTGGAGCATGGCCGAAGGCCAGGACCAGACCACCAATCCGTGATACTGTCCGAATCCCAAGCTTTGATAGTGCTCGCTGTCGCTAGAAAAGACAGGACTGGCGACCAGGTGCCCGGCCGGCGTAGAGAGACCGTAGGGAAAGGGGCGTTCTAACAGAGTCAAGATGTCGGTGAGTTCGGCTTGATTCGGAGTGCCGTAGAAGAGGGTAAAGGCCACATCGGTGTGGGGAACCAGCACCGGTGAACCATCGTCGTTGAAAGAGAGGACGGGAAAACGAAACGGTCGCTGCAACAGATCAAGTCGGGCTTGTACCAGCTTTTCGAAGGCTACCCTTCGCACCGGGTTCAAGTCTTCTGCGAACCTCTGCAGGCTCTCCTCGACCTGCTGTGGGGTGAGTTCCACCCAGTAGCTTCCGGCCAGCTTTTCCCAGGGCGGGCGCAAGTCGCGCACTCTGGCGATCTTGGTCCCATCGGCTCCCGTTGATCGGTAGATCATCTCCAGGGCGTCCAGCGCCGGCAACACCAGGTGCGCGTTGACGCTGGCCGGATAAGCTCCGCCCCCCAAACCCTCGTGGGAGTCTCGCCAGTCGCCGGTACTCTCTCCGGGGTTTAAACGAACCAGCTCTTTTCTGGCCAGCAATTCCAGCACGTAGTCCGCGTTGAGGAGGATCGCCCGGCGAGATTTCGGGTCTTGCAGCAGCTTCTGCACCACCGCCTCCCGGCCCTGACTGCGCAGCTTCGTGAAGAGAACGGGGAGGAGAAGATCGTCGTCGACCATTTTATGATCGTAGACCGGATCCATGCCGTGAGCGGCCTGTCCGGCCTCCAGCCAGCGCCACTCGGCCCAGGGGCCGATGTCTTCCTCGTGGGCCACCATGCCGTCTGCGGAGAGCCGTACCAAGACGCTCTCCACTCCGGCGATCAGGGCTTCATCGCTGAGGATCGGCTCCAACATAGCCAGCGAGATCAAAGTATCACGGCCGAAGTAAGTGAGAAAGCGCCAGGAGCCCGCCATGAGTTTTTCTTTACGGGCCAAAAACTCCAACGCTCGCAGGGAGTCATCCACCCGGCCCGGGGTGCGTGAAAGTTGCCGGAGATACTCAGGCCGATACAGTTCGTTTGCCGAGAAGCCCGGTTGTTTCGGAAAGGGTAGTTGGGCCGTGACGGTGACGAGGCCGGACTGCAGGACGAGTTCTTCGTCTCCTGCGACCTCTCCTAAAAGGGTGAGACGGAACAGTCCGGCCCCTGACGGCGTGTGGCGCTGGCTGCGCTCGTAAGAGATAGTGGAAAGTCCGTCTTCTCGAAGCTTGACCTTCCGAGTGGTCTCGGCACCGTCCGCCCCCAGAGCCCGGCGAGCCGCTTCGACTTTAGCAGCGGTATCTGCCCCTTCGCTGTGGTCGCGCAAGACGCGGATGCTATCGAGCACCACGTCTCGGACCGCTGTGGGCTCTAGCACGCGGAGTCGGACTTCCACCTGCTGGCTGGCCGGGCCCGCAGGGAGCGACTTCAGTGTTTCCGGCACGATTTCCAGGACCCCATCGAACCACAAACCCACACCTGAGTTCTCGGCCGGGAAGGCGAAGACCAGCCGTCCGTCCCGCAGAAGCAGATGGACCTGTGCTTGCTCATCGTCTAGAAAGACGTTGCTCTGACCGCCTTCCACGATGAGGTATTCCGACGGCCGGGCGGCCGTGGCGGCGAACAGAGCCAAGACTAACAGGGTGAGGAGCCAGAGATCTCTTTTCATAATACAACGCTTTGGTCTTGATCGTTCTGGACCTTCCACCCGCACGGTTGCCAGAAGTGGCAGGAGTGCGTCTCCCGTTCACAAAAGAGCGCGCTGGAGTGCTGGCATGGCGGGAGTAACCCTTTCCGGAGTTCACAAAATTTATCAAGGCACGGAGCCTATCCCACGCAAGTGGTGGGAGGTCTGGAAGCCTTCGCGTCGGCCCAACGAGGTTCACGTGGTGAAGGGGTGCGACCTGGAGATCAGAGACGGTGAGTTCCTGGTGCTGGTGGGTCCATCCGGTTGTGGCAAGTCGACCACGCTACGCATGGTGGCCGGTCTTGAAGAGGTGACCCGGGGGGAGATCAGGATCGGCGAACGGGTGGTCAACGACGTCTCCCCCAAGGACCGAGACATCGCCATGGTGTTTCAGAGCTACGCTCTCTACCCCCACATGACCGTAGCCGAGAACATGTCGTTCGGATTGAAGCTCCGCAAATACCCGCCCACCGAGATCGCCGACCGGGTCAAAGAGGCGGCGGGCCTACTGGATATCGGTCACTTGCTGGAGAGGCGCCCCAAAGAACTGTCCGGTGGACAGCGTCAGCGGGTGGCTATGGGTCGAGCCATCGTGCGTCGACCTCAGGTCTTTTTGATGGATGAACCGCTCTCTAACCTGGATGCCAAGCTTAGGGTGCAGATGAGGGCCGAACTCCAGCGACTCCACCACAAGTTGGGGGTCACCACCATCTACGTGACTCACGACCAGACCGAGGCCATGACCCTGGGCGATCGGATCGTGCTCATGAACAACGGCCACATTCAGCAGTGCGATTCACCTCTTCAGCTCTACAACCGGCCCGCCAATCTCTTTGTGGCGGGCTTCATCGGCTCACCGGGGATGAACTTTTTCAAGGTGAGAGGCGAAGACGGATTCGCCGTGCACCCACTTTTCAGGATGAAGCTACCAGAGGAGGCCGCCGGCGCCGGCGGCGAGTTGACTCTGGGCGTTAGACCCCAGCACCTCACTCTCACCCCGGCCCAGGACCCGGCGGTCATGGTGCCCGCTGAACTGGAGGTGGTGGAGCCGCTGGGGTCAGAGAACTTCTTTTTCTGCCGCCTGGCCGAAGGTGGAGAGCAGGTGACCCTGCGGACCGAATCCGCGGCCCGGCGAGAGGTGGGCGATCGCCTCGAACTTTGCCTCGATCCCCGTTTTGTCCACGTGTTCGGAGCGGATGGAGAAGCACTTGCTCACCCTCGGGGGGAAGAAAATTCTTCAAAGTAGAAACCCCCAAACACTTGAAGAGTTTTAAACACGAAAGAAGAAGATTTTGCCTCCCATGAAACCTGAAGCTATGGAACCCGACGAATACTTTCTCATTGGTCAGGACGATTCGCGCCTGAATATCTATCTACGATATCAGCTCTTCAAAGCGCTGGAAGATTTCGCCAAGCGCGAGTCTAATCGAGAGCAGGTGGGGCTTCTGGTGGGGCGCGAGTCCACCGTGGAAGGCGAGCGATTCGTTCTGGTGGAGGACGCCATCGAGGCCGCGCTAGGAGAGGATGGCTCCTCTCGGTTTGAAGAAGGGATGTGGAAACGGGCCCGGCGGATCGCTGCGGCTCGACATCCGAACCGCGTCGTGGTGGGCTGGTTTCACACCCATCTGGACGGTTCCTTGGAACTCACCGAAGAGGAGAAGACCGTTCATAAACGCCACTTCCCAGAGGAGAGCCATCTGCTTTACGCGGTTTCGGCAAAGGGTGAGGATCGCAACTTCTTTATTCCCGAAGAGGGCCAACTTGTCCCGGCCAAAGGTTTCAGGATCTACGGTAAGACACCGACCAGTTCTCAGGAAGAAGCTATTCCGGTGGGAGCCCGCGCGGGTCTCAACACCGTGGGGGCCAACTCTGAGCAGCAGGGGCGCCACCTGGAGCGAAAACTGGACAAGATTCAGAGTAAGCTCCAGAAGCCGCCGATCACCCCAAAAGACATGTTGATCGTGGCGCTGCTGGTGATCAACGCTTGTCTGATCCTGTTTCGTCCCAACCCACCGGTAACGGTCGACACTTCAGCGCTGGAGAGAGGCCAGTCCGACCTCTCGGCCCAGGTAGCGTCGCTGAGCGGTCGGCTCGAAAAGCTGGAGACTCATCTCTCTGACATCAAACTTCTGGATGAGCAATTGAAACTGGCAGCCGGACTGGAAGAGATCGGTGAACCGCTGGATGACGAACCGGCGCCTCCTGTTGCGGCAAAGACTGCAACCCCTCCCACCCAGCCGCCCGTAGCCGGCGCGCCCCTGACCGGCGGCAACGGTGTGGTCAAGCTTTACAAGGTCAAGCAGGGCGACACCCTGGGGGCTCTGGTCGATAAGTTTTATCCTGATTCTCCCAACGGTACCACTGTGTCGTTTGCGGATTTTAATCGCTTGAATGCTCCGGATTATGCGATTTTTCCGGGGGACACCCTGAAAGTACCGGCCGTCCAGGCGCTTCGTAAGAGATGATCAGGGTTTTGCGGCTGGCTGCCTGCTGGTTGCTGCTGGTCGCTTGCGGATTCGCCCAACCCACCGAGAAAGCAGCCACGGTCGCAACCGGTGTGGCTCCGATCTTTGCTCAACCCAGTGAGGGTAGTGAGCAGGTGACGCAAGTGCTCTATGGGGATGAAATTAGCGTACTGGATCGCCAGGGGGAGTGGCTCAAGGTCGTTGTACCGGCTCAATACCGGACTCCCCAGGGGTATCCGGGGTGGGTGCGAGCGAAGTTTTTGTCCCCACACTCTGAGAATTACCCTCAGCGCATGGTCACCGTAGCCTACCCCACGGTTTCTCTGCGGACCGGACCGTCGGTGGATGCCCCGGTGGTGGAGCGGGTCTATCTCGCTTCCCGGTTACCGGTGGCTTCCGAAAAAACGCTGGAGGGGGAAAAATGGTATGGCATCGCTCGGGAGGATGGCCCCCTCTGGGTACGCGCCACCCAGGTGACCCAGGAGAAACCGTTGCAACCCGGCCAGGGTGCGCGCTTGGTGGACCTGGCTCGGAAGTTTGAAGGGACTCCTTACCTGTGGGGCGGGATGACCTCCAAAGGTATCGATTGTTCAGGGTTTATGTACACGATCTACCGCACCCACGGGATCACCCTCCCGCGGGACGCCGACCAGCAGTTCGAGGTGGGGCTAGCGGTGGAGAAGAACGAACTGATGCCCGGTGATATGGTCTTTTTCGGCCAGCCCGGCGATATCACCCACGTGGGCATGTACGCCGGAGATGGTCGCTTCGTGCACGCCAGTGGTGGGTCCGGGGTGATCGAGAGCGTGCTTTTTCAAGGCTGGTACCTGCAGAACTATCGGGGTGCCCGGCGAGCCTTAGAAAAGTCCGGGAACGAGCCCCGGACTTTGCGACCTGCGACCCTTTAGTAGAAGCGGGGATACAGGCTCATGAAGTTCTGCATCATCTGGAAGAAGAAGCCGTAGTTTACGGGCGGTGCACTGTAAGGGGTGTAGCCGCCGAAGTAGTTCGGTTGGGGTTGTTGAGGCTGGTAGGTGCCGGGCAGGTCGTAGGCTTTCATAGGGGCTTTGGGGTTGGCGGTGTCTTTCACCATAACCTTGGCTCCCAGTCTCTGCAGTTCCCAGCTGGAAAGGACTCCGTCTCGGTCGAGGTCGGCCTGTTGAGCGATGGATTTTAAGCGGTGTTGTCTCATTTGCTCGGCCGGGGTGATTGCAGGCTTTTGAGCATCGGCTTTCTTCTTCTTATTATTCTTATTATTTTTCTTGGCTTTGTTGTTCTTCTTGGCTTTCTTGGCTTTGTTATTCTTGTTCTTCTTTTTGGTTTTGCCGGCGGGAACCTCGCCACCCGAGAACAGGGTCAGCATATCCAGGGTGTCCTGGACGTCCTGCTGATTGTAGATGCCGTTTCCATCCAGGTCGATGGCGAGTTGGCCGTCGGTGCCGGCGCTGAAGCGTCCATCGTTGTTGAGGTCGATGCCCAGGCCGCGGGTGGCGGCGGTGGGGGTGTTGATGAAGGTCTGGGTACCCAGGTGGACCGCGCGGTTGGCGTTGCCGTGGGTAAGGGTGGGGGCCTGAGGGACATAACCGAAGGTCCTGAGAAGAGTTTGGGCCTGCATCATATCTCTGTGTTGTTGCTGAATTAGGGCCGCTTGATTCGCTCTGTTAAAACCACCAAAACCTACAAATGACATTTTCTTTATCTCCCGCTTCAAAGTTTCTAAGCTTAGAATAGGGAAGGCTGGTCAAAACGCAGGTGAGAAAACCGCCGGCCAAATGTTACAAAAAGGTTAACAATTTTTCAGAGTGGGTTGGGCATCCTGGATTTTGAACTCTCCGGCTCGGGTGACCACCTTGCCGGTTTGCTTGCAGGTCCTGATCTCTTCAGGTCCATTCCAGAACTCATCCATGATGCGGTGCAGATCCTCGTCGATGTGCTCCAGGCGAAACTCGGCTTCGTGAACCAGATGGATGTCGTCCGGGCAGTACCAGAGTAGCTTGTCCTTGGTTCCCTGGGGCCGGGGAAACTCCACGATCAGACCGATGGTGTTGTCCGGGCGCTGGGGGCGATGGGGAAGGTGCCGGGGCAAGAGATACATCTCCCCTTCTCGGATCACCACGTCGTGGGGTGGAGAGCCGTCCAGCGGTCGGACCCGCACCGCGATGTCTCCCTTGAGCTGATAAAAGAGTTCTTCGGTGGGATTGACGTGGTAATCGTTTCGGGTATTGGGGCCCAGCGAAACAAACACGATGACGTCGTCGGCCTCTTTGTAAAACTGCTTGTTCATCACCGGCTTTTTAAACTCGTCCTGGTGATCTTCGATCCACTTCATCAGATTAAACGGCTTATTCATAATGGAACGCCTTCGGGCGGATTTTTGCTAGATCCTTTTGGGCGAATCTTGGAAAGAGGAATCCAAGTCGTTCAAGCTCAACATTGTCCCATGACTATCGATGATTTCTTGAACAACCTCTGGCAGGGTTACACCCGGATCGCTCCCCAGGCTCTCAGCATTCGCAAACTCCTCGAGAGCAAGGAGGAGCTATGGGCCAACGACCACATAGCTTTTCGTACCTACGACCGGGCCCCGATCGCCCTGGCCGACCTGGAGCCCCATCTGCTCTCTTTCGGCTATCAGCGCTTCGAACCTTATGAGTTCGCAGACAAGAAGCTGCGGGCCTACGGCTATCTGCACCCCGAAGAAGGATGCCCCCGGGTCTTTCTCTCGGAGCTTGAAACCCACAAGCTCTCGGATCGAACCAACGAATTGATCGATGCGTTGGTCAAGCAGGTGGACCCGGAGAGGGTCAAGGATGCCGGCGTGCTGTTCGCCGGACCGCTGTGGGAGATCCCGGAAGAAAAAGTCTATCGGGAATTATTAGAAGAGAGTGAGTACGCCGGCTGGGTGGCGGTCAACGGCCTCTGCGCCAACCACTTCACCATCAGTGTCAACGGGCTGAAGCACTTCGACGATCTGGACGCCCTGATGACCTTCCTGGAAGAGAACGGCTACCGGATGAACCTGGCCGGTGGGCGTATCAAGGGTACCCCCGAGGTGAAGCTTGTTCAGGGCTCGACCATCGCTGATAAAGGCCAGGTGTCCCCTCCCGGTGGCAAGCCCTATGAGATCACCACCTGTTACGTGGAGTTTGCTCAGCGATACGACGGGTTCAACGGGTTCGTGCCCAAGAGCGCGGACAAGATCTTCGAATCGACCAACGTGAAGTAGCGCCTTGAAGCTCGCGAACTTCATCGGAGGTAGGCTTTGCCCACCCAGTAGCGGGGATTATCTGGAGTCGATCAACCCCGCCACGGGTCAGTTGGATAGCCTGGTTCCCCGCTCAGGCCCGGCCGATCTGGAAGAAGCTGTTGCTGCCGCCGAGGCTGCCGCTCCGACCTGGCGCGCGCTGGGGTCGCGGGGGAGAGCCCGGATCATGATCAATCTGGCTGAACTGCTGGAGGGTCACCTGGAAGAACTGGTTCAGGCGGAGGTGGACGACAACGGCATGACTCGGGCCTTTGCGGCCGGGGTCGAGGTGCCCCGGGGGGCGGCCAATCTTCGCTCCTTTGCCCGGGCAGCGCTGGAGTTCTGCCTGCCCCGGGAGTTTGCCACCCCCGAGGCCCGGGGCTACGTGAGCCAGCACCCGGTGGGAGTGGTGGGCACCATCTCTCCCTGGAATCTGCCGCTCTTGAGCTTCACCTGGAAGATCGCCCCGGCTTTGGCCGCCGGCAACGCGGTCATCGCCAAGCCCAGCGAAGTCACCCCAAAGACCGCTTATCTCCTTTCCACCTACCTCAACCAGGCCGGGTTTCCCCCGGGAGTGCTCAATCTGCTGCACGGTACCGGCAATTCGGTGGGGGAACTCGTGACTCGCCATCCCGCAATCAGCCGAATCTCCTTCACCGGGAGCACCGCCACCGGACGCCACATCGGGCTGGCCTGTGCCGAGGGTTTTAAAAAGCCTCCTCTGTTGGAGATGGGCGGTAAGAACCCGAGCATCGTGTTCGCCGATGCCGATCTTTCGAAGGCCGTGGAGGGGGTGAAGCGGGCGGCCTTTACCAACCAGGGCCAGGTCTGTCTGTGCGGTTCTCGCATCTATATAGAGAAGTCCATCTACAACCGTTTCCGAGAGGCCCTGGTGGCTTCCACCGAGGGCATCGTGGTGGGCGATCCCCTGGACCCGCAAACCCAACACGGCGCCACCATCAGCGGGGCTCATCTGGAGAAGATCTTGAGTTACCTGGAGCTGGCCCGTGAAGAGGGAGGGAGGCTGCTCTGTGGGGGAGAGCAGGTGAACATGGTGGGTCGTTGTGCTGGGGGCTACTTCGTTCGTCCGACTCTCTTCGAAGGCTTACCCGTCGACTGTCGCACCAACCAGGAGGAGATCTTCGGCCCGGTGGCCACCCTGACTCCTTTTCAAGACGAAGAGGAGGCTGTGGAACTGGCTAATCACTCCAGCTACGGACTGTCCGCCACCGTCTGGACCGAAGACATGGAGAGAGCCTTCCGAGTGGTCGACACCCTGGACGTCGGAATGCCGTGGATCAATTGCTGGAACTTGCGGGTCCTGGAGACCCCCTTCGGCGGTTTCAAGAACTCAGGAAACGGCCATCGGGAAGGGGTTCCCGACGCCATGGAGTTTTTTGCCGAAAAGAAGACCGTCACCATGCCCGGGTTGATGGTTCGATAAGTCGACCCCCTTGACTGGCACTGGTCCCGTCCCTACAATAAGACCCAACCCAGGAGCTTGTCGGAGTAGTCTCCCGTCGCAGAGGCTCGTTCATTATTGTCCATGCGAATAGCTCATTTCACCCGAATATAGCCCGATATTGGGGTGAAATTTCACTATCCGCCTGAACAAAATGTCCTTCGCTCTGCTCGGTCCGACTACTCCGACACGCTCCCAGGAGAGGAGGCAATGACTATACTTAATGACTTATCCACATCTGTCGTGCTTTGCTCGAATGAGGTAACGCAACGGCTGAGACCAGTGCACTAAACTGTAGGGAGCGCTTCCGGCGAAGGGGCGCTCCGGCGAGGCGACGCCCGGTACAAATCTGTCGTCTCGTTCGAACTGCGAGGAGAACACCGATCTCTCAGGTGGGAGCGATCGCTCGCAGAGCCGAGTTCTTCCAGACCATCCGGTGGCGATGCCACCAGAAGACTCTTTGGCCCCGGATTTCCGTGGTTCACCCGGATCCTGTTGGATCCGCCAGACCGTGTTCACTCTATCGGACTCAGCTATCTGTTTCTCAACTGCACCAGACGACCGTTTCGGCGGAGGCCGTGGCTTTTTTTGCGGCGCCGCTCGATGAGTCGTATCCGGGCAACGAGGAACCCGCCGGGGAGCAGCACGAAGATGCGGTACCAGCATGAAAGATCTAGAGCTGTGGAGACTCTTACAGCAGGAGCCCGATCCGGCGTTGGTTGGGCTTCTTGAAGAGCTGGCCGGGCTTCCACCCATCGAGCGAATCCCTTATTTGGGGCTGATAAAGCCACTGCTGAAAGATGAACAGCCCCAACTCCGTCGGGCAGCCCTGGCTGCTCTGGCCGGTGCGTCGGGTACTCTCGCCCTCGAACTTTTGGTGAGGAGCCTGAATGACGACGATCCCGAGGTGGTGAAGCAGGCTCTGGAAAGTCTGGCGGTTTCGGTGAAGGGCCAGCCGCTGCGCTGGGCCCACGCTGTCTTTCATCCTCGAAGATTGGTCAGAAGGCTGGCCGCAGAGCGAGGACCCCATCTGCTCAATCTCCCCTTGCTGAGCGACCCCGAGAGCGCCGATTCTGCCCTCCGAAATTTGCCCGAGCAGGTCCCGGAGGATCTGGCGGCAGCAGCCGTTCATTGGTTTTCCGAACTCGGCCTCTTGCCGGAAAAGCTCCGCTCTTTACTGAGTGAACGGCACCTACTCACCCTGGTCAAACAAGAGAGAGGGGAGGAGGCGGCCCGGTTCTTAGAGTGGTTCTGGGATGATGATACAACTATCTGGAACCGTCTGGGTGAGTGGCCGGAATCCGAGCGTTCCGGGCTTCTTGAGCTTCTGCTCGGATTGCAAGAGCGCCCGCAGTGGCCCGGAGGAGCCTGCCGACTGCTTCTGGCCTTGAATCCTCAACTCTTTGCCGAGGAGGCTGTGCCCTTTGAGATCCGGTTGAAGGGCATGGCGGTTTTTTATAGTCGCAGGATAGGTAGTCTGCCGGTGGAGGAACTGCTGAGGAACCTTCAATGCCCCATTCTCAAACCTACCAATTGGGATCTGTGGGCCCTGGGTGCGGTCCTTCACCTCACCAGCGCTCCGCTCCGACTACTGAGCGCCATTCCCGAAGACGAACTTCTCCAGGCCATCGAAGCGGACGCCTTCACGGTTTCCTATCTTTTTATAAACGGCCGCACCGAGATGAGAGCTTTTGCAAATGACCTGGGGAATAAGGCCGGGTGTTGGTCGGAGATTGTGGCGGGGTTGCTGCTGGGTGGAGACTATGAACAGGCCGCTAACCTGTTTCCCTGGCTGCAGAGTAGAGCACTCCTTCAAACTCTTTTTTGGCTGCTCGAGGATCCGGCTGTACGACCGACGGACAAGCGATGCAGCCAGATCGCAGAGAGTCTTTCGGGTTGGGCGCGTTCGTTGGAGTTGACATCTTTTCTGGTTCCGGTTCTTCTTCGGCAGGATGGCCGGTTCAGATTGGCCTCGGAACTGTTTTGTCACCTTTCCCGGGTGAATTCTGTCAGGGACTGGGTCGAACACCTGCAGACTCTGTCTCCCCCCCAGCTTAGAGATCTTCTCAGCGCTATCGACAACTGTTCCGCTTTTAGTTATCAGATCGAGGGGGCCCTGGCCGAAGCGTTGGAGAGCCACCCGGAGCCTGGCCCGGCGGCCTGGGCCAACCTCAGGCGCAAGCTGGAGGTGCCGACCTTCCAGAGCAGCCGGCGTTCCGGAGCCAGGGCCCTCACCGAGAGTGAGCATCAAATGATCGTGAACTGCCGGGAGCAAGAGTTGAGCGGGGCCTTGGGGCCTGCTCTGGCGCGTCCAACCTTCGGACTGAGCGAAGCTCTGAACGCTCGCGCTGCTCCCACTCGTTTCCATCCGGAGGTCGTGGTGGCACTGGTGGGATGTCACGATCCCATCCCGGCGGTGGCTGACCTCATCAGGGTGTACGGAGGGTCAGAGCGATATCAGCAGGAGGTGACCCGTCAGTGGGAGGGTAATCCGAACTTGCCTCTCCACGGGCACTGTTGGCTCAACTGCTACGATCGCCACATCGATCAGGTGGAGAGCTTTTTGCTGAATGGGAAAGGGCATCTGAAGACCCTCATGGAGCAGGCTAGCCTGCTACCCCAGCCGGTAGGCGGAGTTCTTTTCGAGATGGTGGCACGAGTATTTTCGCGCTGGAAGAGCCGCTCCGCCACCCGCTTGGAGGAGCAGGTCACAAGCCAGGAGTTGAGGCTCTTGCTCAGTCAATTGGAGGGTGCCTCCCACCGTTCGGCAGCGGTCTGCCTGCTCAGGTTGTGGCAGGCCGGAGTGCTGTCTCAGGAGTTGGAGGAGGCCAGACCGGGGGTAGAATCGCTGCTTGCCGACCTTCCCCTGGAGACCCGGCAGTTTCTTTCGGAATACGTGAGTAGCCAAGGGCTGGGTGCGGCTACCAACCTCCGACGGCGAAGCCATCAGGTCACTGGCGAGGAATTGCAGAAGGTTCGGTGTTGCCGGGATTTGAACAGGCTTCGCGAGTTTGCCTGCGACCCTCGAGGCGAGATCGTGGCCGAAGCAGGTTTCCGGCTGTTGGGCTTTTCCGAAGCGGGTGCGGCCGTACTGCTGGAACTCTTGCTTCTTGATCCTGCGGGCGCACCGCCTCACACTCCTCTGCTGGCTGAGTGGGCCGGTCTGTGGCCTCGAGGAGAGTCTCGCTCGGCCCTGCTAGACGCCCTTCAAGCGGGCCGGTTCAGTCCCGAAGTAACCTTTGTGGCAGCTCTTTCCTTTTCCGAAAACGGTGAGCCACTGGCCGAATTGGCTCTGGAGGCGGCGCTTTTGCCCGCCGCTCATCCCTGGTTTACGCCTGACCACTGGAGACGACTGCTGGACTGCGGGCTGGCTCTGGAGCGGTTGTGTCTGATCCTCAGCGAGAGTGAACACCCCCACGCGTACAGCCTGGCGGTGGAAAACTCCCTCCGGGAGTGCTGGCCCGAGCCGCTGGCAAGGTTTCTAGAGATGGGCACGCAGCGCCGCCGAGAGCTTCGAAACAGAGCGGCCCATTTTCTCTGGGAGCAAGGAGACGACCGGGGCTTTCCGTTGTTGTTTCAGGAGGCGCTGCAAGACGGGGCACCCTCCATCGAGCTTTCGCGGGTGGAGTTGTGCAGGGCGGTGGAGAGCGTGATGCTGCTGGGTGGACCGGCCAATCTTGAAACCAGGCTGCTGAGTTTTCTCTTGCAGCTTTCCGACGAAGTTTTGCAGGAGTGTGCTCCTCTGGTGCTGCGATGCAGTCGTCGTCCCGCCACCTGCCAGGCATTGCTCGATCGGATTCCCCATTCACCCGAAAGAAAGGGGCGGTTGACTCGCCTGGCCCGGAGCTTCGACTGGGGAGTGGGTAAAGGGCGACAGCTCACAGGTCGGGTTTTTGAGATCGAGATGCTGGGTGGCCAGGAGTTGGGCTTCACCCGGCTGGAAGAGAGTAAGATCTTCATCAACCCACTGCCGCTCTTGCGGGAGGAACGCCACGGAGTCGAAGTGGTGGAAGGCTTGATCCTGCACGAGCTCGGTCATCACGTATACCACGCTGACCGAGAGTCCAGGGCCGCCTGGGAGCAGGCCGACAAGGAGGGGATCTTCTCGCTCCTCAACCTGGTCTCCGATGAGCATCTGGAGCGAAACTTGCGCTCTCTGGCTCCGGGGTTCGATCGCCGCCTCAAGCGGTTGGCATCCTATGCTTTCTTGCATCTCAAACGAGAGGTAGAAGTGATGACCCTGCTGACCGCTCTCCAGCAGCGAAGCTTCGAAGTTCTAGTAAAAGCTCGCTTGAAGGTCGCTCATAAGGCTGATAGCGTCGCCTTCAAAAGTAGTGAGCTGGCCCGAGCCATGGAGCAGCATGGGGTGGCGTTCGCTCGCTTCGTCAGCGCCCTCCGCTTGGGCCGAGGCAATCGCTATCAGGACCCCAAGGTGGCGCAGGCCATGAAGCTGTTCCGGGGAGATTTCCGTAACCTCCCACTATCCGGCCAGTTGGAGATCGCGCGGGAGCTGCAGCGTATTTTCGGCCAGCAAGCTACGGCGCTCCAACTCCTATCGCCCGAGGAGCTTTTCCATCCCGATCAGGCAGAAGTTCTGGTGGTCGGGGAGGGGATGTCGGGTGAAGAGATGCGGCGGGAGCTGGAACGGCTGCGAGGTACGAAAAAAGGCGCTGAGGGCACACTCTGGATCAACAAGAGCGAAGAGGAGGCTTTTCCACCTATCACTTCCCTGGTACCGGTCCCTTTCGACGGCGCCAAAAACCGCAACTACGTCTCTCTGGTGGTCCGCCATGCCCACCGGTTGCGCCAGGTCTTTCAGAATCTCGGTCTCTCTCATCGCATCGAGAAGCAGAGGATGCGGGGCTATCGGCTGGATCGCAGTCGGGTCTTTCAGGCCGTCTTGCGGGGAGAGGTCAGGATCTTACAGGCCCGGCAGAGGGTTTACGTCACGGACCTTTTCCTCGGGGTTCTGATCGACTGCTCCGGCTCCATGAGGGGAAACTCCATGCACCGGGCCAGGCTATTCGGGACCTTACTGGCCCAGGCGGCCCGGGGTCTGCCGGGCTTGGATTTGAGAGTGCTGGGTTTCAACGACTCGCTGATCTTCGATGCGGGAGATGCCCGTCGCTGCTGCGCCCACAACCTGGAAGCCGAAGGTGGAAACAACGACGCCGGGGCTATGGCCTATCTGGCCGGCCTGGCTTCCCAGAGCAAGCGGAGCGCCCGGCTGCTGGTCATGATTTCCGATGGGCTGCCCACCGAATGTTCGGTAAAGGCTCTTCGAGCTCTGGTGGCAAGACTCACCAAGGAGGGTCTCAACTGTGCCCAGGTGGCGGTCAGGCCGTTGAGCGAGATCTGCTTCCCAAACTACATCGAGCTTTCCGACCGCCAGGAGCTGGCCCTACAGGTTCATGAGTTCGGCCGGATCGTGGCCCGTCTCACTTTCCAGACCTTGAAGTAGGTGGCGATAGAAGTGCTGCGAATGTTTGCTTCGTGAGTAAGTGGACGATCGAAGAATTAAAGCCGGGAAAGGTTCTGGAGGGGACCTTCTGGGTCAATCCGGTGAAAGATTCAGGTTATCGATTTCGGGCTACCCATCTCGATGGTAGAAGAGCCCCCAAGGTGGTCCTTTGCGATGACCCCAGGATCCGGCCCGGGGTGCCTTGCCTGGTCAAAATTCGGGAGATCACTAAAGCGGCCCGCTCGGATAGGGGTGCGGTGGTGGTGGAGTTCGTGAAGCGCCAGGAGATGAAGCTCGAAGGGGTTTATCTCGATCCGGTGGTCTCCAAAAAGCTTCAGGTTTTGCTGGAAAGTGGGCTCAACATCTTGTTGGACGGACCCCAGGGTTGTGGCAAGACCACGCTGGCTCGCTCGGTGGCCGACAGTCTGGGGATGGAGTTCGTTTTCTTCAACTGCGGAGCAGTGGTGGAGGCCACCGACTTTTTGGCCACCGTGCAGGTGCGGGCCTCCGAGAGTGGCCAACCGGTGATGGACTTTTCTAAGACCGAAGTGCTCACGGCCCTGGAGAGCGCCGGGGAGAATAAAGAGCGCTCCTACCTCCTTTTTTTGGATGAATTCAATCGCTGTCAGGAGAGTGCTCGCAACGCCTTGATGCCAGCTCTGGATAGCACCCGCAAGGTGTTCAATCCGGTGGATAACACCTTCCTGATGATTCCGGACAACGTTCAGTTCATCGCTGCGGTCAATCGGGGGAGTGAATTTTCGGGTACCTTCGGGATCGATGCAGCCCAGATGGACCGATTCGCTCCGCTACAGATGGACTATCTCCCCCCGCTCGAAGAGGTGAATCTTCTGCGCACCCGGCATCCGGAGGTTGGGAAATCGGTCATCGAAAAACTGGTGGAAGTGGCCGACGTGATCCGGAAGAGCCCCGACGTGCTCACCGGACTGTCGGTTAGGGCCACCGAAGAGGCCTGCGTGTATCTCAAGCACCCTATCTTTCAGAGCGAGCAACGGGCCGCTCTGGCCGATATCTTGAAGTCGTCCTTTTGCGGGCGCTTCCAGGGCCGACCGGAGGATCCCACTTCCGACGCCGGCGTGGTCTGGCTACTCATCGAAGCGCAACTCTCCCGGTAGGATACAGGAGCTTCCCGGGGGAGACCTAATGTCTCACAATGGAAGATATAGACTCTTTGCGGGAGCGAGAAAAAGAGCTCTATTGCTTGTACCGGATACAGCAATGCACCATGAACTCTTCCCAACAGCCGCTGGAGAGGGTGCTTCAAGAAGTGGTCGAGGCACTGCCGGCGGGATGGCAAAGACCTGAGCACACAGGGGCCTGTATCGAGTACTTTAAGGATTCTTATCGCAGCACCAATTTTCAACCGTTGGCTCCCTATTTGGTCGAGCCCATAACCCTGGGGGGGCAACAAGTCGGACGGGTGGTGGTGAGCACCTCTGGATTGGGATTGGAGGTGGGACCTGAAGAGGTCTTCCTGGCCGAAGAGCAGCAACTTTTGAAAAGTGTAACCAACCTGCTGTCCAATTTTCTCGAATGGAGACACCTGGAGGTTCTGGGGCAGCGCCTGAGTACGGCTCCGGAGAGAGCCTCTCTCGACAATGTGGAGCGGATGGTCAAGCGGACCCTGTTGGGTTTGTCTCACGAGTTGCGAAACCCATTGACGGTAATAACCACCGATCTGGATTTGCTCCGGGGGGACTTGCCGGCCGCGGTCAAGGACGAAGTTATCACTGAGATTCAGGGGGCGGTGTCCCGAATTTCCTCGCTGGTAGCAGATCTCATGCTCTTTTTGCGGGCCGAATCGGGAGTAGACCGCCCCGAGCTCGAGGTGGTCGATCTTTGCGATTATGTCCGGACCGTCGTTTCCTGGTTTCGCTCCGAGTCGGACACCCAGGTCGTCATGGAAAGTGATCTGTCTCAGGATTTGCAGGTGGAACTCAACAAAAAAACCACCGCTCGCATCTTGCACGACCTGCTGCGAAACGGGGTTCTTTACTCCAAGAGCGAGGTGGTGAAGGTGTCGGTTTACCCCTCTGGCCCTCACTCCGCCGTGGTTTGCGTGCGGGATGACGGCTGTGGCATCGCTCAGCTTCATCAGGAAAGGATCTTCGAACAGTTTTACCGACCAGACCCGGGACGAGACCGGTTTTCTGGGGGCAGCGGCCTGGGGCTTCCCCTGGCCCGAGCTCTGGCCAAAAGCCAGAATAGTGAATTGCGACTGGTGAGCGAGTTAGGGAAAGGGACCGAGGCACAGTTAATCTTTGATCGGTGGGAGTTTGAGTGAGTACCGCAAACAGAAAGATTGAGGTGAGAGAATGAACTCAGCAAGCATGCGAATCTCCCACGGTGCACCACTTCCGGTAGCCGACTACGCGCACGCCGTGGAGGTGCCTCTCGGCAATGGAAACGGTCTGCTGTATCTTTGCGGAATGGGCCCTCGGGACAAGCGCTCCAATGCCGTTCCCGGGGTCGTGGTGGATAGGGACGGCAAGGTGGAGAGCTACGATTTCGAGGTCCAAACCAGAAACGTATTCAGCAACATAGAAGCCGTGATCAAGGAGATGGGCGGACGAGGTTTTCGCGATCTGATCGATGTCCAGGTCTTTCTGATCGACATCGCTCGAGACTTCGAGACTTTCAACAAGTTGTGGCGCGAGTATATGGTGTCTGAAGACGGTTGGATGCCCGCTCGCACCACCGTACAGGTGGCTGCGCTACCTCTCAAAGAGATCTTTGTAGAATTGAAGTGTGTGGCGCTTTTGGAGAGAGCCCGTTGAGGCCCTATCGACCAGTCGAGAAATGGGATGTTCACACCCACACGACCCTATCCCCTGAAACCTATGACAAGCTGGATCGCTTCGCTTCTCGCTACGCCCAATTCGTGAGAGTGAGACTGCACCAGAACAAGCCTTGCTGTGCCGAGATGGTGAACGGCCGGGGAGAGGTCCGGCGGGTCATTGAGGACGACGCCTATCACGGACCGGCGCGGCTCCAGGCCTGCGATCGTCACGGAGTGACGGTCCAGGTGCTCTCACCCACCCCCATGATGATCCCCGATTTCATCGACGACCCGGACGACGCCGCCGACATCTGCAAGATCTTAAACGACGACAACCACCGTCTGGTGGAGCAGTTCCCCGCTCGATTCGTGGCCCTGGGCGCCGTACCGATTCGCTTTCCGAGTCGAGCCATCGAAGAGATGCGACGCTTGAAATCCCTGGGCATGAAAGGCATCGAGATCAACTCCAACGTGGCCGGGCGCGACCTGGATGAGCCGGAGTTTTTCGAGGTGTTTGAGGCGGCCTGTGAGTTGGATCTGGCGGTTTTCATCCACCCCTGGTCGGGCTTTATGTTTCCCACCGATAAAGCGCTCAAGGCGCGGATGAACCCCGACCGCAACTGGCGGCCCTGGCTGACGGCCATGCCGCTGGAAACGGCCCTGGCCTTCGACTCCCTGGTAAGAGGCGGGGTGCACGAGCGGCTACCCGGGCTGAGGGTGCTGTACGCCCACGGAGGGGGCACCTTCCCGGCTCTGCTGGGGCGTCTGGAGCACGGAGCTTACTGCCGTCCGGATCTCTTCGGTGGGTGTTCGCCGAACGATGTTTGGAGTACCCTGCGGGATTGCGGGGTCTACACCGACACCCTGACCCACAGCCCCTGGGCCTTGAAGATGTTGGTGGACCTGCTGGGGTCGGGTCGTGTGGCGCTGGGCTCGGACTATCCTTATCCTCTGGGTGAGATCGACCCCTTTGATGCTCGGACCATGAAGGATCCCAAAGACAATGACTGTCCTTATCGTCGGGTCAAGGGCATCTACCCGGGCCACCTGATCGAGCATCTTCCCGGCACTCGTGAGGAGATGGAAGAGGCTTGGAAATCTTTTCACTGGCTACCCAGAAACAACTCCGATGGAAGCCGCGAACTCCCCCTTCTGTCGGTCGAACAGAAAGAGAACATGCTGCATCGGACGGCGAAAGGCTGGTTAGGAATCGATGAAACCGCGGGCCCGGATCGATATAAACGGAACGCTCTATCATCTCGAACTCCATAACGGGATCGATATCTCCTTGCCGGTGCGCTTCGACGAGGCCGGCCTCCAGGTGTTCGGGGCGCAACCGGCCCGGATGGAACCTTATCGGGCGGGAGAGCAAGCCTTAGAGGTGCGGGAGGGTGCGGGTTGCAACTGTCCGGTTTTCCATTTTTCCGCTCACCTGCACGGGACTCATACCGAGTGTGTAGGGCATCTCTCCCGCAGGTTTTTTGCGGTGCAGGAGGTGGCCGGACATCGAGGGATACAGACCGCGCTTCTGGTGAGCGTCGAGCCCTCAAGGGTTGAAGAGTGTGAAGAGAGCTACCTGCCCTCCCTCCATTCCCACGACCTCGTGGTTACCCGCCAGACCCTGGAAAGCAAGCTGGAAGGTGGCGGCCAGGCCGAGGCGCTGATCGTGCGCACCGGTTGGGACTTTGCTGCGCCACCGGCATTTTTTACCAACCAGGCCATGGCACTGATCGCTGAATGGGGGTTCCAGTCGCTGCTGGTGGATACCCCGTCGGTGGATCGACTGGAAGATGAGGGGCGGTTGAGCAACCATCATATTTTCTGGGGGGTGGAGCAGGGGAGTCACGAGGTGATCGAGCCTTCTCCCAAAACCATCACCGAACTGGTACGGATTCCCGGGGAAGTGAAGGATGGACTTTACGCCCTGGACCTGAATATCGGAAATATTCTAGCGGATGCGGCTCCCAGTAGACCGGTCCTCTATGAGATGGTGCCCCTATGAAAGTACAAGACGGCTTGAAGTACGCGCAGCAACTGGACCGTGAAGACCCCCTGGCCGGTCTTCGTTCGGGTTTTCATATCCCGAAGACGGAAAAGGGTGAGGATTGCATCTACCTGTGCGGAAATTCCCTCGGGTTGCAGCCCCTCGCTACCCAGGAGGCCGTGCTTCAGGAGTTGGACGACTGGCGGAAGCTGGGGGTCGAGGGGCATTTTCAGGCCCGAAACCCCTGGATGCCGTATCACGAGTTCTTGACCGAGAGCTACGCTCGACTGGTGGGGGCGCTCCCATCGGAGGTGGTGGCCATGAACTCGCTCACGGTCAACCTGCACCTCTTGATGGTTTCCTTTTTTCGACCGACTCCAGAGCGCTATAAGATCATCATCGAGGGGGGAGCGTTTCCTTCGGACCAGTACGCGGTGAAGTCGCAGTTGGAGTTCCACGGTTATTCCCCGGAGGGCCTGGTGGAGTTGCTGCCCCGGCCGGGCGAGCGCACCCTGAGAACCGAGGATATTTTGGAGGCCATTGAACGGGAAGGGCCCCGGACCGCCCTGGTCCTATTGGGCGGGGTGAATTACTACACAGGCCAGTTCTATCCCCTGGAAGCGGTGGCTCGAGCCGCCCACGCCCAGGGCTGCGTGGTGGGCTACGACCTGGCTCACGCCGTGGGCAATGTGCCGTTGAAGCTCCACGATTGGGGCGTCGATTTTGCCTGCTGGTGCTCTTACAAGTATCTCAACTCAGGACCCGGTAGCCTGGCCGGGGCCTTCGTGCATCAGCGCCACGAGAGCACCGAACGGCCGCGGTTTGCGGGCTGGTGGGGGCACGACAAGAAGAGTCGCTTCAAGATGGGTCCGGACTTTCACCCCATCCCCGGTGCCGAAGGCTGGCAACTCTCGAACCCACCCATCCTCTCCCTGGCGGCCGTCAAAGCCTCGCTCGAGATCTTTGAGCAGGTGGGGATGGAGGCGTTGCGGGCCAAGAGCCTCAAGCTTACCGGCTACTTGCTAGAGCTGTTGCAAGGCCCGGGCTTTGAGATCCTCACCCCACTCGACCCCGAAGAGCGGGGCTGCCAGGTCAGCCTGCTGGTGGAAAGAGGAGGAAGAGAACTCTTCGACACCCTCACCCAAGAGGGCGTGATCTGCGATTGGCGCGAGCCCGATTGCATCCGCATCGCCCCGGTGCCGCTCTACAATAGCTTTCAGGACGTCTATCGATTTTGCGAGATAGTGAGGTATTCATGAAGACAGTGCACGTGGTGGGAAGCGGGCTGGTGGGTTCGTTGGCCGCCATCTTTCTGGCCCGCAAGGGCTACGCCGTGGAACTCTACGAGCGCCGACCGGATCCTAGAGAGGCTGGAGCTGCGGGCGGGCGCTCCATCAATCTGGTGATCACCAGTCGGGGCCTGGAAGCAGTGCGCAAGGTGGGCCTGGAAGAAAAGATCATGTGGATCACCATCCCCATGAAAGGGCGAATGCTGCACGACTCAAAGGGTCGAACGACCTATGTGCCCTACGGGCAGAAAGAGTCGGAGGTCATCAACTCCATCTCCCGGGGAGAGCTGAACAACCTGCTGTTGGACGCGGTGGAGGAGTATCCCAACCTGAGAATCCACTTCAACAAGCGTTGCCGTCATTACGACCTGGAGAGTGGTGTGGTCAGTTTCGAGGATGGGGAGAAGGTGGAGACCGAAGTGCTGATCGGTACCGACGGCAGCTTCTCGGCGGTCCGCCGCTCCATGCTGGATCAGGTGATGAACTTCAACTACAACCAGCAGTTTTTGGAGCACGGCTACAAAGAACTGCGCATCGCCGCCGCCCCGGGTGGGAAGTTTGCCATGCCTGAGAACTACCTGCACATCTGGCCCCGGGAAAGCTATATGCTGATCGCTCTTCCCAACCTCGACGGGAGTTTCACCTGCACGCTTTTCTACCCGCTGGAGGGGGAACAGAGCTTTGCTTCGATGCAGACCTCCGAGCAGGTTCTGGACTTTTTTGAACGAGTGTTTCCGGACGCCGTGCCCCTGATGCCCAGTCTGTTGGAAGACTACTTCAACAACCCGGTGGGTTCGCTGGTGACCATCCGCTGCAGCCCCTGGCATGCCGGCGGCAAGGTGGCCCTGCTGGGCGACGCCTCCCACGCCATCGTACCCTTTTTCGGACAGGGTATGAACGCCGGTTTCGAGGATTGCCGGGTCCTGGGAGAGCTGCTCCCGTCGGCTTCGGAAGAGGCGGACTGGGCCAGCATCTTCGCGCGCTTTCAAGAGGAGCGGTGGGCCAATTCCGAGGCCATCGCCGATATGGCTCTGGAAAACTTCGTGGAGATGCGGGACTCCACCGCCGATCCGGATTTTCAGCTTCGGAAAAAGGTGGGTTTCGAATTGGAACAGCGGTTTCCAGGGAGTTTTGTTCCCCGCTACTCCATGGTGATGTTTCACCCCGAGATCCCCTACGCCGAAGCCCGAGCCCGCAGTGAGGCCCAAGCCAGGCTGCTGGCCGAGTTGTGCCACGGGGTCCAAACCCTGGAGCAGGTTGATTGGAAAAAGGCCGAGCGCCTGGTGGCGGCGCTATGAAGCTTTGCTGGCCGCTGGTCGTGATCGACCTTCTCATTCTCCTTGCTTTCAGCTACGGAGGAGTGAAATACCACTACGATTCGACCGGGATGTGGCTCGAGGTGGCTCGAGTGGTCGCGCCGTTTC
>Ga0172382_10001114_pt1 | contig 48765 bp, 34 predicted proteins | sample Leawel138RmetaG_FD_122245 | JGI IMG/M metagenome (GOLD analysis project Ga0172382, IMG submission 122245) | Leachate microbial communities from a municipal landfill in Southern Ontario, Canada - Leachate well 138R metaG | ecosystem: Engineered > Solid waste > Landfill > Unclassified | place... | reverse complement strand
TGGGCCGCGGCAAGACCTGGCTGATGGACAGCTTTCACAACAGCCTGTCGGTACCGAGCCGGCGCCAGCACTTCCATCACTTCATGCAGTGGGTGCATCGCCGCCTGTTCCAGTTGACCGGCAACGCCGACCCGCTGGCCATCATCGCCCGGGAACTGGCGGCCGAGGTGCGGGTACTGTGCTTCGACGAGCTGTTCATCAATGACATTGGCGATGCCAGTATCCTGGGCCGACTGTTCCTCGAGATGTTCGCCGCAGGTATGCTGCTGGTCGCCACCTCCAACCAGCCACCACAGCAGCTGTACCAGCACGGCCATAACCGTGAACGCCTGCTGCCGGCCATCGCCGCGATCGAACAGCATATGCGGGTACTCAATGTGGATGGTGGCCAGGACCACCGCCTGCATCCGGCGGAGGCGGTGCAGCGTTACTGGGTGGCCGACGCGGAGGCGCTGCCCCAGGTGTTCCAGCGACTCAGCGCCGGGCTGGGCAGCAGCAGCCAGCCCATCGTATTGAACCACCAGACCCTGCATCCGCTACGGCACTGTGACGCTGCTGTCTGGTTCGACTTTACCGAGCTGTGCAAACGGCCCCTGGCAGCACTGGACTTTATCGAGCTGTGCAACAGCTACCCGGTGGTGCTGCTGGGCCGGGTGCCGCGGCTGAGCGGCGCCACCCGGGAAGTACGCATCGCCCGGGGTACCGAGGATGCCAGCGAACAGGTCAAGGCCGGCGACCGGATACTGCCGCCCCTCTCCCGCCAGGATGACAGTGTGCGCCGGCTGATCGGGCTGGTGGATGAGTGCTATGACCAGCGGGTGCCGCTGTATATCGAGGCAGAGGTGCCGCTGGATCAGCTCTATACCCAGGGCGCCCTGACCTTCCCGTTCCAGCGAACCCTGAGCCGATTGCGGGAAATGCAATCGGTGCGCTTCCAGGCACGCTGACCGGAACACGGGTTGGCGAGCGCCTGCTCGCCGACATGCCTTGCAGCTGCCGCAAGCCCGCAGGCGTAGCGCAGGCGCGCTACACCCTAAAACATGGGTTGGCGAGCGCCCGCTCGCCGACATGCCTTGCAGCTGCCGCAAGCCCGCAGGGGTAGCGCAGGCGCGCTACACCCCGAAACATGGGTTGGCGAGCGCCTGCTCGCCGACATACCTTGCAGCTGCCGCAAACTCGCAGGCGTAGCGCAGGCGCGCTACACCCCAAACCTCTCAGCCATCAATCAAAATCGCTCGCCGAATGCCGCTCCGGCACCTGCTCGTCCAGCTCGCCCCAGGTGCGGTTGACCTTGCGACCGCGCTGTACTGCCGGACGCTGTCCGACCTCTTCCGCCCAACGCAATACATGGGTATAGGTGTGGGCTTCGAGGAACTCCGCCGCCGCATACACTTGGTTGGTCGCTACCCCGGCGTACCAGGGCCAGATGGCCATGTCGGCGATACTGTACTCCTCCCCCGCCACATAGCGATTGTCGGCCAACTGTCGGTCGAGCACATCGAGCTGGCGCTTGACCTCCATGGTGTAGCGGTTGATCGGGTACTCGAACTTCTCCGGTGCGTAGGCATAGAAATGACCGAAGCCACCACCGAGCAGAGGCCCGCTGCCCACCTGCCAGAACAGCCAATTCAGGCATTCGGCACGCCCGGCGGCATCCTCGGGGATAAAGGCACCGAACTTCTCCGCCAGATACAGCAGGATGGAACCGGACTCGAACAGCCGCAGCGGCGGGTTGATGCTGGTATCCAGCATGGCCGGGATCTTCGAGTTGGGGTTGACCTCGACGAAGCCGCTGCCGAACTGGTCGCCTTCGCTGATGCGGATCAGCCAGGCATCGTATTCGGCCTCGGTGATGCCCAGTTCCAGCAACTCCTCGAGCATGACGGTGACCTTGACCCCGTTGGGTGTGGCCAGTGAATACAACTGCAGCGGGTGCTTGCCACGCGGCAGCTCCCGCTCATGGGTCGGGCCGGCGATCGGGCGGTTGATGCTGGCGAACTGGCCGCCATTGTCCTTGTCCCAGGTCCAGACCCGGGGTGGTGTGTAGGTCTCGTTGCTCATCGTATCCTCCCGTTTGAAACCCGACCGGGGATCGGTCGGAGGGAACATGAAACGGCATACTACCCCTTGAGTCTTGGTGAAAGCTATCGGCGGAGCAACCGGCGAGCAACACAAATCCCATCTGAATCAAGGCGCTGCACTTCTTCACTACACAACTGCTGCATCAACAACACCCCTGCTGCCAGACCAGCAATCCCTTTGCATAGTCAACAGCAATGCTCTTTCCAGGCCACTAACAGCCTGGTTTCCCCACCGCCCTGGAAGTGGAACGGAACTTGCTGAGGTTCAGACAAGACCGGCGATAGAAACAGCAAGCGATAAGAACGTCGCTTCTCCCGGCCTTTGACCCGTGCCCATGCGGCCTCGTACCACCATCCATTTCGCAGAAAAGGGAGCAGCCTTGGCTGAAACCATATGAGATTGTCAACCAGCTTGCTGGATCGCCTCTGGCGAATATTCACAGCCCACCCAGCCTGGCCTTCACTGCAGCCAACCAGACAGGCTACGCCATGAGTATTCTGCTGCAGCAAAGGATGTTCGCCCTGCCATCCGAGACTCAGGTAAAGGACCCCTTCCAAGGCAAACCAGCGAGCTACGGTCAGGATCCATCCCAGGCACCGGCACCTGCCCTCAGTCGGCGGGAGAAAGGCCTGCTGGGCATTTTTGCACTGGTACTGCATGGCAGCCTCATCCACTGGACTGGGCAACTGGAGCGTGAGTCTCAGCCCATCGTACCGCCGGAGGTGCCGCCCATGGTCATCGAGTTCGCGGCGGCAGCTCCTGCTCCGGTCATCGAGGCGCCACCTCCCGAGCCAGTTCCCGAGCCGGTAGTCGAACCTCCTCCTCCACCCCCGCCCGTAGTGGAAGAATTGGCCGTCAAGCCAGCGCCGAAACCGGAGCCTCCACCACCGCAACCCGCTCCGCCGCCGCCCAAGCCAGCGCCACCTCCGCCTACCCCGGCACCAGAACCAATACCGGCTCCACCGCCCCGGCCGGCAACGCCGCCGCCATCGCCCGCGCCGCCCGAGATAGTGCCGCCTAACGCGAATGCGGCCTATCTACGCAACCCGGCGCCGGCGTACCCGGCCATTGCACATCGCCGCAACTGGGAAGGCACAGTCCAGCTACGGGTGCTGGTGCAGCCCAATGGCCGCCCCAGCGAGATTCAGATTCAGACATCCAGCGGGCGCCCGGTGCTCGACAAGGCGGCTGTAGAGGCTGTACGCGAATGGACCTTTGTGCCAGCCAAGCAGGGCGATCGCACCATAGAGGGCTGGGTCAGCGTGCCTATTGATTTCCGACTCCGATAACACACCGAACAACCATTACCCATCTGAAGAAAGCTTGAGGAAAACGCAACATGAACCTATTACTCGACTCACCATTGGAATCCGTGGAGCACGCCGTTATCTGGTTGCTAATCGGGTTTTCCGTTATTACCTGGGGGCTGGCGCTGATCAAGCTCATTCAGTTTTCCCGTCTCAAGCAGAAGGATCAGAAGTTCAAGAAACGCTTCTGGAGTGCCTCCAATCTGCCTGATGCCATACAACTGGGGCAAAGTGGAGAAGGTGCCGTTGCGCGGGTAGCACGCAGCGGCTTCAGTGCTATCCAGCTGGACAGTTCGGCCCAGGGAGAACTCAGCCAGACCATCAACCATGAAGACCGCCTCGAGCGCGCGCTGCGCCAACAGATCCAGCGCGAACGCCGCTCACTTGAGTCGGGCCTGGCGGTATTGGCCTCGATCGGCTCCACCTCGCCTTTCATCGGCCTGTTCGGCACCGTGTGGGGCATCATGGAGGCATTGCAGGGCATCAGTGCCTCGGGCTCAGCCAGCCTGGAGACGGTAGCTGGCCCTATCGGTGCCGCTTTGATCGCAACCGGTGTCGGGATCGCAGTAGCTGTGCCAGCCGTGCTGGTCTACAACTACTTCTTGCGCCGCCTGAAACTCACCGCGGCTGATCTCGATGATTTCGCCCATGACCTCTATAGCCTGGTGCAGAAAACAGCCTACCGGGTCGTCCAGCATCCGGGTGGTCAGAAAGCGACCTTCGAATTGATCCAGGTTCAGGGGGTAGCTGCCTGATGGCTTTCTCAAACCAGGATAATGACGAGGTAATGAGCGAGATCAACGTGACGCCCTTGGTGGACGTGATGCTCGTTCTATTGGTGGTGTTTATCGTCACCGCTCCCTTGCTGACCAATGCGATACCCATCAACCTGCCCAAGACAGAGTCGGTGGCACCAGCAGACCAACCGGATCCGCTGGTGGTCAGCATCGATGGTGAAGGTAGAGTGTTCATCAACCAGGACGAGATCCAGGCCAACCTGCTGGAAGCACAATTGATCGAGGCCAGGGCCCAGGCCAAGACGGCCGAGGAGGAACTACGGGTCCAATTGCAGGCCGACGATACCGTCAGCTATGGCGAAGTCGCCAGGGCCATGGCCGCCATCGAGCGTGCCGGTATCACCAAGCTCGCCGTGATCACTGCACGCTGAAGCAGACACTGTCCATTTACGCCCCCTTGGTCTCCGAACTCCACCAGGGGGCGTTTCAATTTGCAGTCCACATGTGAAGCACTTTGACGCAGGCAGGCACCAAGCTGAACAGAGCGACTTCAGGCTGGGGGATTCAGCACACCGCTCCCCTTGCGATTGATCGGCGGCAGTTCCCCAATCTTCTCCAACCGGGCCCGGACGACGTTACGACTGACGCCCAGCAAGCGTCCGGTCTGCAACTGATTACCGTGGCAGTAGGTGTAGGCAGTCTGAAACACCACCTCTTCGATATAGTCATACAGGTTCGGCAGGTTTTGCTCGAACAGGTTGGTCAGCACCGACTGCAGGTTTTCATTGCTGATGGCCGGAACTGTTGGCGCCACCGGAATGCTCTCCTGGCGAAAACCACTTCCACCCATATCGACGAGATGCAGGTCACTGGGCTGAATCAACTGCTTGCGGCACACCAGCAGGGCATGGTGAATGGCGTTCTCCAACTCACGGATATTGCCTGGCCAACTGTGTGCCAACAGTTTGCGTTCGGCATCCTCACTGAGCAGTGCCGACTCGTAGCCGAGTCGGCGGCAATGTTCATGGATAAAGAACGAAGCCAACGGCAGGATATCGCCCGGACGTTCGCGTAATGACGGCAGCCGGATGGTTGCCACATGTAAACGATAGAACAGGTCTTCCCTGAAATGGCCAGCCACTACGGCATCGGCCAGATTGATATTGGTCGCCGCCACCAACCGAACATTGATCGGTATCGGCGTACGCGATCCCACCCGTACCACTTCACGCTCCTGCAGGACCCGCAACAGCTTGACCTGCATATTCAACGGCAGGTCGCCGATCTCATCAAGAAACAGCGTGCCGCCATTGGCCGCCTCGAACCATCCAACCTTGCTGCTGGTGGCGCCGGTAAAGGCGCCCCGTTCGTGGCCGAACAGTTCGCTCTCTACCAGGGTTTCAGGAAAAGCCCCGCAGTTGACGGCCACGAAGGGTTCCTTGCTGCGACGGCTGAGACCATGGATGTGCCGGGCAACCAGTTCCTTTCCAGTTCCTGTCTCCCCGATGATCAAGGCATTGGCCTCACTGGGCGCCAAACGCTCGATTCGACTCAGCAATTCCTGCGACCGAGGATCCTCGAAAACCAGCACGGTCGCCCGTACCGACTTGGTCAGCTCACGCGCATTGGGATGCGTTAAAAAGGACATTGCGGTTCCTGAGTTGAGTATCGGCAGCAATACGTATCCCTGCATGTTGCCTGAACATAGCCAAAACAAAAAATTATTAATAAGAATTTAGATATTCAAAATTTGAATATAAAAATAAACACCAGAATCTGCGTTCATAGCAGCAATTCAACAGCAGGAAAGTGCTGCTACAGCACCAGCACATGGGCATCTGGTACCGAGTCGACAGGACTCAACGCCCCGTATAGAGCCCCGATCCAACGATGCGGAGGTAGTGGCATGCTCCTTGCCAAATATTCCTGACATCCCCTGTCAATGATCCAAGGATATTCGCATGAGCACTTCACTTTCTCCGACACCGGTTCGTCTCTGGTATACCCGCTGCGGATCGGCCACGGCCTCGGCCTTGGCCATCCAGAAAAACTGGTTGCAGGAAGAGTTCGACCGCCCCGGCACCGAGCTGCTGTCCCTGCGCGATTCCGACAGCCAGGAACTGCGCAACTCGCACTTTCACCATGGCCAGAGCGGCATGTTCCGCGAGGGCGGCAACATTCCACCGATTTGGGCCAAAGGTACCGGCAAGGACACCGTGGTGCTGGGCATCACCTGGATCGACGAGTACCAGGGCATCCTGGTGCGTGCCGACAGCGACATCCACAGCCTGGCCGACCTGAAGGGCAAGCGCCTCGGAATCCCCCTGCATGACAATGCGATCATCGACTTCCAGCGCGGCGCCGCCCAGCATGGCTTCCAAACCGCCCTGGCCCAGGCCGGCCTGACACCGGAGGATGCCAGCTTCGTCGATATTCTCAGCCCGGCGCAGGCTCTGGCCAGCGGCACCGAGCCCCAGCCATCCCAGCGTGGCGACGTCATCGCCGCGCTAAAGGCCGGCGAGGTCGATGCCATCTTCATCCGCTACGCCCGTGGTTACCGTGCCGCACAGGATCCGGAACTGCGTCAACTGCTCAACATCAAGGATCTGCCCGAACCGCTGCAACGAGTGAACAACGGCACGCCGCGCCCGATCACCGTGGACCGCGCCTTCCTCGAACGCCACCCGGACGTGGTCGTGCGCTACCTCGCCGTACTGCTGCGCACCGCCAACTGGGCCGCATCCCACCGCGAGGAAGTCGCCAGCCTGCTGCTGCCGGAAAGCGGCGGTGAAACCCTCGATGATGTGTTCGCCGCCCACGGCGAGAACGTGCATCTGGCCTTCACCCCCAAGCTGACCGATGCCTATATCGCCGGCCTGGAAACCCAGAAGAACTTTCTCCGTGACTGGGGTTACCTCAAGGAAGACTTCGAGATAAAGGACTGGATCGTCCGTGAACCGCTGGAGCAGGCGCGTCGTCTGGTCGAGCAGGAAGGCCGCGAAGCCGTCGCATAGACCCCAATACAGCCATCACCAAGGAGTGTCATCATGTCCGAGATCAGCAACGAAGCCGAACTGGTCGCCTATATCGACCAGGCTCGCGCCGACGCCGTCCACGTCTTCGAGCGTCTGCGCGAGAACGGCACCCTGTCAGCCAGCCTGACCTTCCATATCAGCCACCGGATTCCGGATACCGACCACCTGCTGGCGATCCGCTTCCCCGGCGGCCTGGCGCGCGACCAGTCGCCCAGGGTCAGCCTGTCGAAGTTCTCCGAGAACACTGGCTCGATCCTCAACGAGGAGCGCCTGGGCGCCGACACCGCGATCCATGTGCATACCGCCTGGCTGTCGGCCTGGTCGCTGGCGCACAAGGACTTCCCGATCCTCTATGTCGCCGCTGCTCGCCATCTGCTGGCACGCACCATCCCCAACCACCTCGAGCGTACCCGCAGTGTGCTGGAAGTGATCCGCGAGCGCCTGGACAAGCATCCGGAACTGGCGCCACCGCCAGCCCTGCTGGAGTCCAACGGCGGCGCCAACTTCTGGGGCAAGGGCATCATCAAGACGGCGGAAACAATTCTGTTCGTCGAGGAAGCCGCCCGCTACCAGGCCATCGCCGAGCAACTCGGCGGCGCCCAGGTCTACACCCCCGGCGCCCTGGAGCTGCAATGGAAGCGCACCGGGTTGCTGGAAAAGGCCAAGCAGTACGAGGGTTGATTCAGTCTTGTCCGGACGGCGGAGAGTCCCTGCTGTCCGGGCTTATTCTTGTCTACCGCTCCCCACTACCTGGCCTCTGGCAAGCCTTCGCGCGCGCTGTATTCGTCTCCACCGACTCGCCAGTTCGTTGATCGGACAGGTCCCCAGTTGGATGGTCCAGTACACCCCAGCTCTAGTTCTACGCTGCCATGTCCGCGCGCCCCGCGCATGCAAGTCAAGCAGCTCGACGATGAAACGGTAAAAGGCCATATGACTTAGATACTGATCATCCAACAACTCCAGCAACCACTCGCCGATGTTCTTGATAAAGGTCAGTATCACCGCACCCGGTAACACACAGGCCGCGAACGGAAATACCAGAGATCGCCACAACAGCCAGATCAACGACCAAGTATCCCGGAGGAAATCACTGAAGGAGGCAAATATGACTTCCGGAGTCATGGTTGCAATCACGATACCGGCAATCACTGCGACAAAGCCCGTCATGTACGCGGCAAAACTCGATGCCGAGGGCGGTTTGAAAAACGCCACCGCGTTATGCCAAAGAGGCTCTTGAGCTCGATGCTTGATCCCGCGCTGCCATTCCCAGTCATCTACCAGTTCCTTGGCCAACGACTTCAAATCACCTTGATGCTCAAAATGCTCCTGCAAGAAAGCATGCCTTTCACGCCCCTGGATTGCTTGCGCCGCTCTCAGGTTCACCCGTTTGTGCGTCGGATAATGCTGGCGATGTCGACGCTCGGCCCCAAGCACCATGACCTGCAGCATGCCCAGCATCATTGGCAGTTCAAACGCCAGCAGAAGCCACTGGTCACCGGCCTCAAGCAAATAGGAACGACCGGCCAAACGAAGATATACATCAGCAACAAGAAACGTCACGATCAACCCTGCAAGGAGGGCTGTCAGCCATAACACCGATGAGTCAAGCGCATAGAAGATCGGCGAGCGGAAGCGCTTGCGATACCAGCGTACCTTGTCAGCGATGGCCTGCATGTCAGGCAAACCCAACGCGCGAAAGGAGAAGCGGCAAATACGACCGGGAAAACGCAATCATGTGAAAGTCATCCTAGCAACCGAACAATACGACTCTACCCGAGTTCTGTCCTATGCGGCTCAACTTCAAACACCTTTTCGCTGCCATCTCCGCGCCAACGCTCCAACGTCAGATACACCACCGGCGTGGTATACAGCGTCAGCCACTGGCTGATCAGCAGCCCGCCGACGATGGCGATGCCCAGCGGCTGGCGCAGTTCCGAGCCATCGCCCAGCGCCAGCACCAGCGGCATGGCGCCCATGGCGGCGGCCAGGGTGGTCATCAGGATCGGTCGCAGGCGTTGCACCGCCGCCTGGTGGATCGCCTCGATCGGCGTCAATCCCTGTTCGCGCTCCAGCGACAGCGCCAGATCGATCATCATGATGGCGTTCTTCATCACGATGCCCACCAGCAGGAAGATGCCGATCAGCGCGATGATACTCAGCTCGCTGCCGCTGACCAGCAAGGCCAGCAGCGCGCCGATGCTGGCCGACGGCAGGGTGGAGAGGATGGTCAGCGGGTGCAGATAGCTTTCATAGAGCATGCCCAGCACGATGTAGGCGGCGACCAGCGCCGCCAGGATCAGCAGCGGCTGGCTGTCCAGGGAAGCCTGGAACACCCTGGCGGTGCCGGCCAGCCCGGCGCGGATCGAATCCGGCGCGCCCAACCCGAGAAAGGCCCGTTCGACGGCCCTGGCGGCCTGGTCCAGGGTGACGCCGGAGGCCAGGTTGAAGGAGATGGTGCTGGCGGCGAAGGCGCCCTGATGGTTGATCGCCAGTGGCGTCGGCGTCGTCTCGATCCGGGCAAAGGCGCTCAGCGGCACCATCCGGCCGTTGCTGCTGGCCACCCGGATATGCCGCAGGGAGGATGGCTCCAGGGTCAGCGACGGCTCCACCGAGAGCACCACGTAGTATTGGTTGAGCGGTTCGTAGATGGTCGATACCTGACGCTGGCCGAAGGCGTCGTTGAGCGTCGCGTCCAGTTGCCGGGCGCTGATGCCCAGGCGTGCGGCGGCCGCGCGGTCGACGTGCAGGAAGGTGCGCAATGCCCCTTCACGCCAGTCGCTGCTCACGTCGATCAGTTCCGGCAGCGCCTGCAGGGCGTCCCGTACCCTGGGCGCCCAGGCACTGAGTTCATCGAAGTCGCTGGTATACAGCGTGTACTGGTACAGCGCCGCCCCCTGGCGACCGCCGATATTGATATCCTGCTGCGCCAGCAGCATCAGCGTGACACCGGGCACCTGGGCCAGTTGCGGACGCAGCCGCGCGACGACCTCGGCACTGGAGGCCTGGCGCTGGCTGCGCGGTGTGAGGCTGGCGAACATCATCCCGGTATTGCCCTGCCCGCCCGAGCCGCCGCCGGTATATTCGTAATAGGTGGCGATATCCGGATCGGCGCCGACCACCGCCATCAGCTGGTTGACCTTCTCCCGCATGGCGCTGAACGACAGGCTCTGGTCGGCATGGAAGAAGCCCTGCAAGCGGCCGGTATCCTGATGCGGGAAGAAACCCTTGGGAATCGCCGCGAACAGGTACAGGTTCAAGCCGACGGTGAGGATCAGCCCGCCCAGCATCAGCCGCCGATGCCGCAGCGCCCAGCCCAGCGAGGCATGATAGCCCCGTGTCAGTACCCCGAACAGCCGGCCGTTGTCGCGCTCCGGGCGCGGCCTGAGCAGATGGGCGCAGAGCATCGGCGTGGTACTCAGGGACACCAGCAGCGACAGGATCACCGCCACCGTCAGGGTCACCGCGAACTCGCGCAGCAGCCGCCCGACGATGCCCTCCATCAGCAACACCGGGATGAACACGGCGATCAGCGCGGCATTCATCGCCAGCACGGTGAAGCCGACCTCACGGGCGCTGCGCAGCGCCGCCGCCAGCGGTGACAACCCGCGGGCGATCAGCCGCGAGCTGTGCTCGACGAGGATGATCGCATCATCGACCACGAAGCTGGTGGCGATGATCAGCGCCATCAGCGACAGGTTGTTCAGACTGTAGCCCAGCAGGTAGATGACCAGCAGCGTGCCCAGCAGCGAAGCCGGGATGGCGATCAGCGGAATACAACTGGCGCGCGCGCTGCGCAGGAACAGGTAGACCACCAGGATCACCAGGGCGATCGAGATCAGCAGCGTATGCCGCACCTCGACCAGGGTCGCGCGCACCGTGGTCGAACGATCGATGTTGATGCGCAGCTCGATGTCTTCCGCCAGCACGTCCTGCAATTCCGGCACCAGCCGGCGTATGGCATCGACGGTTTCCACCACGTTGGCGCCGGGCTGGTTGAACACCGACAGCATCACCGCCGGCTCGCCGTTCGAGGTGCCGGCATTGCGCAGTTCCTGCACCGAGTCGCGGACCTGGGCCACGTCGCGCAGACGCACCGGGGCGCCATTGCGCCAGGCGATCACCAGATCGCGGTATTCATCGGCCTGGCGCGCGCGCTCGCTGACCTCGATCAGCCAGTGCCGCTCGGCGTTTTCCAGCATGCCCTTGGGGCGGGTCAGGTTGGCCCTGGCCAGGGCGTTGCGCACCGTGTCCAGGCCAATGCCCTGCTGCGCCAGGGCGCCGGGATCGACCTCGATCCTGACCGCCGGCAGCGCGCTGCCATTGACGTTGATCTGGCCCACGCCGGGTATCTGCGCGATGCGCTGGCCCAGCACGCTGAAGGCCACGTCGTACAACTGCTCGCGGGTGCGCACGTCGGAGGTCAGCGCCAGCGCCACGATCGGCGAGGTAGCGACATTCGCCTTGCGGTAGGTCGGCGGGCTCGGCATGCTCGGCAGCAGCGCACTGGCGGCATTGATGCCGGCCTGCACCTCACGCGCCAGGGCGTCGACATCCATGCCCAGTTCGAACTGCAGGTTGATACGGCTCATGCCCTGGCTGCTCGAAGAGGTCATCTCGGTCAAGCCGGCGATATGCCCGAACTGGCGCTCCAGCGGCGTCGCCACGCTGGTGGCCATGACCTCTGCACTGGCACCCGGCAGGTTCGCCTGCACACTGATGGTCGGCATATCGACCTGCGGCAACGACGATATCGGCAACAGCAGATAACCCAGCACCCCCGACAGCATCAGGCCCAGGGTCAGCAGGCTGGTGGCTACCGGGCGGCGAATGAACAGCTCGGCCAGGTTCATAGCTGCAAGCCGCAAGCTACACGCTGCAAGTCAAAGGCGCCCGGCACTCCGGCTTTTGCTTCTAGCTTGCAGCTTGCAGCTTGAAGCTTGCCGCTCATACCGCCACCCCCGCCGCGCTACGCCCCATCATCCACCGTTGCAAACGATCGAAGGCCAGGTAGATCACCGGCGTGGTGAACAGCGTCAGCAACTGGCTGAAGATCAGCCCGCCGACCAGGGCGACACCCAACGGCTGGCGCAGCTCGGCGCCGGAGCCGCTGCTGAGCATCAGCGGCACCGCGCTCAGCAGCGCCGCCAGCGTGGTCATCAGGATCGGCCGCAGACGCAGCAGACAGGCCTGATGGATCGCCTGGCGCGGCGGCAACCCCTGCACACGCTCAGCCTCCAGCGCGAAGTCGATCATCATGATGGCGTTCTTCTGCACGATGCCGATCAGCAGGATGATGCCAATGATGGCGATCACCGTCAGCTCGGTGCCGGTCAGGAACAGCGCCAGCAGCGCGCCGACACCGGCTGAAGGCAAGGTGGACAGGATCGTCAGCGGATGCACGTAGCTTTCGTACAGCACGCCCAGCACGATGTACATGGTGACCACCGCCGCCAGCACCAGCAGCAGCGAACTGCCCAGGGCCTTCTCGAAGGCCTGGGCATTGCCCTGGAAGCGCGTCTGGATGCCGGGCGGCAGGCCCAGGTCGGCAACTTCCCGTTCGATCAGCGCCAGTGCCTTGCCCAGCGCCACGCCCTCGGCCAGATTGAACGACAGGCTGGCCGCCGGAAACTGCTTCTCGCGGTTGACCACCAGGATCGCCGGCTGCTCCACCACCTCGGCTATCGCCCCCAGCGGCACCAGGCCACCCTGGCCGCCATTGCCGGCCGGCAGGTCCGGCGCCACCCGAATCGACATCAGCGCCGCCGGCCCGTCACGAAACTCCGCTGCTGCTTCGAGAACCACCCGATACTGGTTGGACTGGGTAAAGATGGTGGAGACGAAACGCTGCCCAAAGGCGCTGTATAGCGCATCGTCAATCGCCGCCATGCTGACGCCCAGGCGCGCGGCGGCATCCCGGTCCACCCGCAGGTAGGCCTTGAGGCCGTCCTGCTGCAGGTTGCTGGAAACATCCGTCAGCTCGGGCAGCGTCTGCAAACGCTCCTCCAGACGCGGCACCCATTGATGCAACAGCTCGGCGCTGGCGCTGTCGAGCAGATACTGGAACTGCGCGCGTCCAATCCGGTCATCGATCACCAGATCCTGTACCGGCTGCATAAACAGGCGGATACCCGGTACCTCGTCCAGAGTCGGTTGCAGACGCCGAATGATCTCAGCGGCGCTGGACTGGCGCTCACGGTGCGGTTTCAGGTTGATCAGGATGCGGCCACTGTTGATTGCCGGGTTCACGCCATCCGAACCAACGAAGGACGACAGGCTGTCGACGTCCGGGTCATCCAGCAGCACCCGCGCCAGGGCCTGCTGGCGCTCGGCCATGGCGTTGAAGGAAATCGACTGCGGCGCCTCGGACAGCCCGAGGATCACGCCGGTGTCCTGGGTCGGAAAGAAGCCCTTGGGCACCCACCAGGCCAGCACCAGCGTCAGCGCGATGGTCAGCAGCGTGGTGACCAGCAGCAGCGGCTGGCGCTCCAGCACCCAGCCCAGGCTGCGGTCGTAGCCGGCCACCAGGGCCTCGAAGAAACGGTCGCCGGTGCGTTGCAGAACATTGCGCCGCTCGGTTTCCAGTTGGCGCTGCCTGAGCAGCCTGGCGCAGAGCATCGGCGTCAGGGTCAGCGACACCACCGCGGAAATCAGGATCGCCGCCACCAGGGTGACGGCGAACTCGCGGAACAGCCGGCCGACCACATCGCCCATGAACAGCAGCGGAATCAGCACCGCCACCAGCGACAGGGTCAGCGAGATGATGGTGAAGGCGATCTGTTTCGAGCCCTTGAGCGCCGCCGCCAGCGGCGTGTCGCCCTGCTCGATGTAGCGGGCGATGTTCTCGACCATGACGATGGCATCGTCGACCACGAAGCCGGTGGCGATGGTCAGCGCCATCAGCGTCAGGTTGTTGATGCTGAAACCGGCGGCATACATGACCACGAAGGTGCCGACCAGCGACAACGGCACCGCCACGCTGGGAATCAGCGTAGCGGTCAGGCTGCGCAGGAACAGCAGGATCACCATCACCACCAGGGTAATGGCCAGCATCAGTTCGAACTGCACGCCGCGGATCGAAGCGCGGATCGACTCGGTACGGTCGGTCAGCAGGCGCAGCTCCAGCGCCGCCGGCAGGCCCGCCTGCAATTCCGGCAGCAGCTCGCGGATGCGCTCCACCACCTCGATCACGTTGGCCCCCGGCTGGCGGTAGACATCCACCAGAATGGCCGGCTGCTGATCGACCCAGGCGGCCAGGCGGCTGTCCTCGGCGGCCTCCTCCACCGTGGCGATCTGCGACAGGTGCACCGGCGCGCCATTGCGCCAACTGACGATCAGCTCGCGGTATTCCTCCGCCGAGCCGAGCTGGGTATTGGCATCGATGGTCGAGGCCCGCAATGGTCCGTCGAAACTGCCCTTGGCCTGGTTCGAGTTGGCCACGATCAGCGCCTCGCGCAGACTGTCGATACCCAGCTCATAGGCCGCCAGCGCGTGCGGATTGAGCCCGATCCTGACCGCCGGGCGCTGGCCGCCGCCCAGGTTGACCAGGCCAACGCCGGGCACCTGGGCGACCTTCTGCGCCAGACGGGTATCGACCAGATCCTGCACCCGCGTCAGCGGCACCGTGGCCGAGGTCACCGCCAGGGTCAGCACCGGGCTGTCCGCCGGGTTGACCTTGCTGTACAACGGCGGCGACGGCAGATCGGATGGCAGGAAGCCGCTGGCGGCGTTGATCGCCGCCTGCACCGACTGCTCGGCAATGTCCAGATTGACGTCCAGGGCGAATTGCAGAGTGATCACCGCCACCCCGGCGGAACTGCTGGAAGACATCTGCTGCAAGCCGGCCATCAGGCCGAACTGGCGCTCCAGCGGCGCCGTCACCGCCGCCGCCATGATTTCCGGGCTGGCGCCCGGATACTGGGAAATCACCCGGATGGTCGGATAGTCCACCTGCGGCAGGGCCGACATGGGCAACAACCGGTAGGCGATGGCACCGGCGATCAGCAGCGCCAGCATCAACAGCGAAGTGGCGACCGGGCGTTGGATGAACAGGCGCGACGGGTTCATGGCAGGCGCGCCGACAGGTCGCCCTCCGGCAGACGTTCCGCCGGTGCCGGCGTGGCAATCACCAGTGTGCCCTCACGCAGGCGGTCGATCCCATCGAGCACCACCTGCTGGCCGGCTTGCAGACCCTGCACCAACACCCGCCCGCCCTCCTCCGGTCCCAGCTCGACCGGCTGGATGCGCACTCGCTGCTCCTGGTCCACAAGGTAGACGAAGGGACCATTGGTGCCCCGCTGCACCGCATCCAGCGATATGGACACGGCGTTTGCCAGGGTATCCAGGCGCAGCCGTACGTTGACGAACTGGTTGGCGAACAACCGCCCCTCCGGGTTATCGACCTGCGCCTTGAGGCGGATGGTGCCGGTGCTGGCGTCGATCTGGTTGTCCAGGGTCAGCAACTCGCCCTCGGCCAGCAAACGCCGCCGCGAACGGTCATACAGCTCGACCTGCAAACGGGCCTGCTGGCCGTGCCGGGCCAGCAGCGTCGGCAACTGGTCCTCGGCCAGGGTGAACAGCACATGCGCCGGCTGCAACTGACTGATCAGCACGATGCCGGCCGCATCGCCACTGCGCACCAGATTGCCCGGATCGACCAGACGCAAACCGGCCCGGCCGCTGATCGGCGCGGTGATGCGCGCATGCTCGAGCTGCAACTCAGCCTGCGCCACCAGGCCCCGGCTGATCTCCACCGTGCCCCGGTACTGCTGCACCTGGGCTTCCTGGGCATTGAGCAACTGCACCGGCACCGCATCACGCGCCGACAAGGCCGAATAGCGTTGCAGATCGAGTTCGGCGTTCTTCAGCAGGGCCTGATCCCTGGCCAATTGGCCACGGGCCTGAAGCAGACTGGCCTGGAACGGACGCGGATCGATCTCGGCCAGCAGTTGCCCGGCCTCGACCAGCTCCCCCTCCTGGAAATGCAGCTTGAGCAAGGGCCCATCGACCTGGCTCTTGACCAGTACGCTGCTGGCCGGCACCACCGAGCCCAGGGCATCGAGATAGATGCTGAAATCACCCGCCACGGCGCTGACCGTGACCACCGGCACCCCGGCCGGTGCAGGACGCGCCTGGGCCACGGCCTGGCCACCGCGCTCGACATTGACCCAGCCGAGCGCCGCCAGCGAGACAACGCCCGCCAGCAACCATGTCAGCAACCGACGCGAACGATGCGGGCTCATAGGCGATGACGATTCCCGGGACGGGCCAGACCGAGGTGCTCACGCAGGGTGCTGCCCTGGTACTCGGTGCGGAAAATGCCGCGTTTCTGCAATTCCGGCACTACCAGGTCGATGAAGTCCTGGAGATCGTCCGGCAACAGCGATGGCTTGAGGTTGAAGCCGTCCGCGGCGCCATTGAGGAACCAGTCTTCGATCTGATCGGCGATATCCGCCGGCGTACCCACCACCGTGCGATGCCCCTGCACCGCGCTGAAACGCACGAACAGCTGGCGGATGGTCAGGTTCTCGCGGCGCGCCAGCGCCACCGCCTGACGCCAGCGCCCCACCCCGTTGGTCGGCTCCGGCAGGTTGTCCGGCAACGGCCCATCCAGCGAGTGCTGTGATAGGTCCACACCGAACAGGTTATGGCGCCCGGACACATCGACCGCCTCCTCGAAGGCGCGGTGTTTTTCCTCCGCCTCCTGACGCGAGGAACCGATGTGGTAGAACAGGCCCGGCGAAACGATCAACTCATCCGGTTCACGCCCGTACTTGGCCATCCGGCCCTTGACGTCGGCATAGAAGGACTGCGCCTCTTCGATGTTCTGCGCGGCGGCATAGATCAATTCGGCATGCTTGGCGGCGAACTCGCGCCCGGTTTCCGAGTTGCCGGCCTGGAAGAACACCGGATAACCCTGGATCGGCCGGGCGATGTCCAGCAGGCCATCCACGTCGATATGCTCACCATGGAAATGCGTCGGGTGCGCCGCTGCGGGATCGAAGAACACCCCGCTCTGCTTGTCGACATGGTCGAAGGCGCCATCATCCCAGCTATCCCACAGGCGCTTGGCGGTTTCGACGAACTCGTCGGCACGCGCGTAACGCTGGTCGTGCGCCAGGGGATTTTTGACCCCGAAACTCTTGATCGCCCCTTCGGACAATGAAGACACGATATTCCAGCCGACACGCCCACCCGAGAGATGGTCCAGCGAGGCCATCTGCCGCGCCAGGTTATAGGGCTGATTGAAGTTGGTATTCACGGTGGCGACCAGGCCGATATGCCTGGTCTGGGTAGCCAGGGCACCAAGCAGGGTCAGCGGCTCGAAGCCGCCGCCACGCGCATGCCGGCTGCCCCGCCCGACATCATCACCGCTGTTGCCGACGAAGTCGGCGAAGAACGCCAGGTCGAACTTGCCCTTCTCCAGCAGCTTCACCAGTTCCAGCCAGCGCTGGAAATCCGGATTGCCGCCAGCCTCGACGCCGGGCCGGCGCCAGGCGCCGCCATGGGTGCCATACAGTTGTACAAAGGTCGACAATACCAGCTGCCGTTTGCGTATTTGTCCCGTCATCAACAGGCTCCTGTCATTTTAATGGATGCACCGGCACACCCGCAGACCGACACTGCCCGTTCCAGGGACGTGCCAGACTGCGGGTCCAAGTTAGAACCGTGCGGTAAACCCGAGATTGACGAAGCGCGGCTGCCCCAGCGCTACCGGGTAGTTGGGCGACGCCGCAGTGGAGTTGACCACATAGGTCTTGTCCAGAACGTTGCTGACTGTCACGAAGTACTCGGTCTGGCCATGCGGCGGCTCAAAGGCAACCTTGGCATTGCCCAGCCAGTAAGCGTCCTGCTCCTGCCATTCGCTTTGGTAAACGTTGCCATCCTCACCCCGGGCTACATCACCCTGAGCGGCTCCCTGCTGTGCAGCGTTGTAGTACTGGTGGCTGCGGTATACCCAGTCGGTGGCCAATACCAGCGTGCCTAGCTGGTTCGGCAGCGGTGCACGGTATTCCACATCCAGGCTGGCCTGGTACTTGGGCGTACGGAAATAACGGTTGCCACTGCGATCAACTTCCTGTGTTACGCCGCTGACCGACAGAACCGGATTGAAGTCCTTGTACTTGGCATCGGTAATATTGAACGAGCCGCCGATCCGCAGGTTGTGGACCGGGCGCCATTGCAGTTCCAGCTCCAGCCCTTTGACCTCGCCACTGGCGGCGTTCTGCGAGAAGGCGCCAGAAGGAGGCGTCACCAGGTTGAGCGGGTTCGGGGCCTGGACATTGAGCTGAATGTCCTTGTGATCGTAGTAGTAGACCGTGGCATTGGCCTGCAGGCGCCCCTCCAGCCAGTTGCTCTTCACACCGAATTCATAACTATCCAGATATTCCGGCTCGACCTGAGGAATGTAGGGTTGAACACCTGATGCAATCTGATCAGCGTTGAGAACCGGAATGCTGGCACCGAAACCACCGGACCGGTAACCACGGGCATAACGGAAATAACCCAGCAGATTGTCGGTGAAGAAGTATTCCGGGGTGAAATCGCCGGTCAGTTCGCTCCATTTGCCGCTGTTGGAGATGTTCTCGTTGTAGTTCAAAGCAGAATCCAGCGCATCGGGGTTCCACCAGGATGCGTGGTTGTTGTAGATCGCGTTGGCGCTGCGAATCGTATGGATGTTGATGTCCTTGGTTTCCTCGGTCCAGCGCAAACCGCCGTTCAGGGCGAAGCGGTCGGTCACATTGAACTTGAGACTGCCGAAGGCCGCGTAGCTTTCAGCATCCTGCTTCAGCCAGGTGCGGTTGTAGTTGCTGCGGTTCGCCGGCTCGAAAATGGCATTGGCGGTGTCCCGGTCAAAGCGGTAGCGGAAATAATGCAGACCGGCGATCCAGCTCAGGCGGTTCTCCTGCGGAGATACCAGACGAAACTCCTGGGACAGTTGCCAACTGTCGGTAGTGCCACGGTTGGCGGTGTTGTCACGTACGCCGGTGTACGTGGGCGGATGACCGGAAGTGCCCCAGGTGCTGTTTTCGGCTTCGTCATACCCAGTGATTGAGGTGAAGGCATAGCCGCCGCCCAGATCCCAATCCAGTTTCAGCAGGTGAGAAAGGGTATCGGTGTCATCACGCGACTCACCGGCATAGTAATCGGAATCCGCCTTCGGCTTGGCGCCATAGCCGGGAGTAAAACCATAGCGGTCGCCGCCGCCCGCCTCACTGTAAACGGTATGGGCGTAGTTGCCGCCCGGCTTGCGATTGCCGAACTCGGCCTTGTACAACGCACTGAGGTTATCGCTCAGGTCGCCCAGCAACTGTACGCGGAACGAACTCTGCTCGAAACTCGGACCATCCTCGCCGTTGTACAGGTTCTTGGCGTAGCCATCGTACTGCTGATGATAGAAGGACACCCGACCTGCCAGATTATCGGTTATGCTTCCGCCAGCCGCACCCTGGGCGCCGCGGGCACCCCAGTCACCGGCAGTCAGGCGTACATAACCGTCGTTCTCATGGCTCGGGCGACGGGAAATGAAGTTGACCGCGCCGGCTGTGGTGTTCTTGCCCCACAGAGTGCCCTGCGGCCCACGCAGCACCTCGACGCGCTCGAGGTCGTAGATGGCGAAGGATTGCAGGGAAGTCAGGCCGGTGAAGATTTCATCGCGGTAAACACCCAGCGGGCTCTCGGTGGTCAGGTTCGGATCATTGGAACCGATACCGCGAATGAACCAGCGTGGCCGGGAAAACCCGCTCTGCTGGCCGGACAGGCCAGGCACCAGGCGCTGAATGTCGTTGGAGTTGTCGATTCCCCGATCGATGATCTCCTCGCCACTGACCACGGAAATGGCCACCGGCACACTCTGCACATCTTGCTCGCGCTTCTGCGCGGTCACCACCACGGTCGCCAGGGCCGGCTCGGAACTGGCCCGCACCTCTTCCTGCTCATCCTGCTGCTCAGTCGCTCCCTGCGCGTAGGCTGCGCCCCCCCAGGAAACCCCAGCCACTGCCAGGGCAATGGCGACATACAACCTGTTTCTGTTGAACATCATTTCTCCTCATGATCACGAAAATCAGCACGTTGTTGGCAGTCACGGACAACATCCGGTCCGTTTGCCAGCTCTATTGCACAGCATGTGCCATGAGGAGAAATTCGTTAAAAATCAATACATTGAAAAACATCAGCATTACGGCCCAGCTACAGGCGCCGTTCGGGCAGCACTTCAGCAGAAACACTGCTGCAGGAAAGGCAACTTCAGTGCTGCCCCAGCAGCAAAGCTGCCCTCGACAGGCTCCGACTCGGCACGACCTGAGTAATGGGCAGAGCAGCTCCAATTGAAATAGCAAAAAAACCTGCCGATCGTGGCTTCGGCAGGTGCAAATGGAACAACCTGAAAGCGCTAGGCGCAGAGTTAGAATCCGGCCTCGCACCTTGGCTCGATCGGCTCGCCCGCCAGCACCTTGCGGGCGAAGGGCAACGAATCGCGCAGCGACTCGTTGACCGCGCCGCTGTGATCCCGGCTGGGGTAGATGTGCAGTTGCGCGCGCGTTCCCGCCGCACAGGCGTCCCCGGCCAGAGCCACCGCCGAAGACACCAGCCCGTCATCCAGTCCGACGCCGATGAACAGCGGCTGGGTCAGCTTGACGGTCGGGAACGGCCGGCCGACGTCGTCATGTGGCGCATCGTACTCCCGGCTGCCATCAGCTGATTTCAGCGCCGTGGCGCGAGTCAGGCCAAGCCCCAGCACATCGGAGGTCAGGGTTGCCAGGCAATGCGTGCGGGCCTGGTCCAACAGCGGCAGGGCCAGATCGGTATAGATATCCTCGCCCTTGATCGAGAAGTCGAATGCCTGCGCTGCGATCACGTGGTAGAAACCATAGGCGATGCCGGGGTCTGGCCGGTTGGCCTGCTCCGGATCGGCCGGCCTTACCTGTGGCAGTTCGCGATCCGGACGATAGACGATCCCGGTACCGATGGTACCGCGCACATCCAGGTCAGGCGCGTACTCGGGCGCATAACCGGCGGCGACAACTACCGCCGAGCCGCCCTGCGACTGCCCGACCAGCAGCACCTTGTTGCTGATCTCTCCAGGCAGTGCATGCTGCGCGGCCCGCACGCTGTCGAGAATGCTATGGGCATTGGCGCGGTTGTTGAACTGCGGGTTGGGTCCCGGCACACCGATCCCCTGGTAGTCGGATGCCACCACCGCGAGCCCCTCATCCAGCCAGGCATTCAGGTAGCGCACGTCACGATAGGAGCGTCCCTGCCAGGACGGCGCGCAGATATCGGCGATACCCAGCGTGCCGTGCCCCCAGGCTACCACCGGCCAGCCGCCCTCCGGGGCCTCGCCCGGAGGAATGAACAGGGCGCCGGAAACAGTCACCGGCGCCTTGCCGGTCACCCCGTCGATAGAGCTGTAGAGGATGCGGAACTGACGCTCGGCGGACGACAGTCCGACAGCGCTGTCCAACTCCTCCCTGCGCAATAGCCGCCCCGGCTCGGCGGGGATCGTGTCATCCCAGGTATAGAAAGCCGACACCCGGCCATCGCCGAAATAGGGGTTGGGCTTGGGTACTCGAGCCTCGGCAAGCACCTGCGGTACAGTCAATGCCAGACAGCACCCCAGGGCCAGCGAGCGGTAAGATTGATGTTTCATGTCATTGCTCCTTGTAGACCACGCCGCCTTTCATCACCCAACTGACCTGGCGGAACTGCTCCAGGTCGGCCAGCGGATCGCTGTCATAGGCCACGATGTCTGCATACTTGCCCACGGCGATGCTGCCGATATCCTCCGCCGCGCCGAGGAATTCGGCCGAACGGATAGTCGCCGACTGCAGTACCTGCACCGGCGTCAGCCCGGCATCGACCAGTAGCGGGAACTCGGAGAAATTGTTGCCGGGCGGGCCATCGCTGCCATAGATGACCGGAATGCCGGCGCGCACGATCTTGCGCACGTTGTCCATGTACACGTCGAGCACATGATGCAACTGCTCCAATGCCGCTGGCGTTGCACCCACGCGCTCGGCCCGCTGCAACGCGGTACCGAATACCGACAGAGTCGGCACCACCACCTGCTGCGGATTGCGCTTGAGCAGGCGGATACCCTGGTCGTCGATCAGCGATCCATGCTCGATGGAATCGGCCCCCAGTTCGACCGCCAACTTGACCGCGTGGGCGGAATAAGCGTGCACTGCCACTTTCAGTCCGAGATTGTGGGCCGTCTCGATCACCGCCCGGACCTCCTCCTCCCTGAACTGGGTGATCGCCGGGCTGGTGCCACTGGTAAAGCCACCAGTGATGCAGATCTTAATGAAGTCGGCGCCAAAGCTGGACTGCTCGCGCACTCGCTTGACGAACTCCTCGGCACCATTCGCGCTACCCCGGGACGCCACTGGGTTATCCGGGTGCAGTCGCCCGCCACAGTGCCCGCCGGTGACACCCAGTAAAGTCCCGGCATCGAAAATGCGCGGCCCAGCTACATCACCGCTGGCAACCGCATCACGCAGGGCAATACCGGCCAGGTTGCCGCCCCCCATGCTGCGTACGGTGGTGAAACCGGCTTCCAGCGTGCGCTGGGCATTGCCCGCCCCGCGCAAAGCGCTGCGGGCAATGCCATCGTTGGAGCCCCAGCCACCACCGGCGATGTGTACGTGCGCATCGATCAGCCCCGGCAAGATGACCTTGTCGCCCAAGTCGATCAGCCTTGCCCCTTCGGGCACCGGCAGGTTCGCCCCCACGGCATTGATGCGTTCATTCTCGATCAAGACCACCGGCGACTCGACCCAGCGCCCCTGTTCGACATCGAACAGACGCAAAGCCTTGACGGCGGTGATCTCGGCCATGGCCAGCAAGGGAGACAGCGTCAGCCCCGCCAGCAAACCGACCAAGGGTTTCTTCATTATCCTATTCATACATGCTCTCTCATTCCATGCGCCATGCCCGCCCAAGGCGGGCACGGCGGCAGACGATTACCAGCGGTACTGTACCGAGGCGCCGACGGTACGCGGGGCGCCCAGGGCATAACCGATGATGTCCGGTCCCTGCGGCGAAGTGGCCTGCCAGTAGTCCTTATCGGTCACGTTGTCGACATGGGCGGAGACCTCCACTTGATCCCCGGGGAACACGTAGCTGCCACGCAAGTTGACCAGGGTATAGCCCGGATGCTGTTGCGCCGGATCCTGGGGAGCGGTTGCATTGAAGTGGAAGTTGCTGCGGGTGTTGATATCACCACCGACGATCAGCTTGCCGTAGGCCAGTGGCAGGGTGTAGTCGAAGCCCAGCACAGCAGAGAGTCTTGGCGCGCGCGCAAAAGAGTTGCCCGAATAGTCAGCGCCTAGCGCACCACCAGCGGCATCAGCTTGGTAATCCTTGTACTCGGTATCCAAGAAACCGCCGGACAAGCGTATGCGCAGGTTGTCAATCGGCAACGTCTGGATCTCGAACTCGGCGCCCTTGACCACGGCGCTGGCCGCATTCTGCATGCGCGATACGCCACTGTTGAGCGCTGGATCCCAACGGTAGATATTGATCTGGATATCGTCGTAGTCGTAATAGAACACCGAGGCATTGGCGATCAGGCGCCCATTGAGCCACTGGGTCTTGACCCCGAGTTCATAGGAGGTGATGAATTCCGGGTCAAAGGTGCCGGTCGCTGCCTGGCTGCCAGGCCCGCTGATATAGCCACCACCACGGAAACCCTTGGCTACACGGAAATAAGCCAGGGCGTTGTCATTGATACGGTATTCCGGGGTGACGTCCCAGGTCACTTCGCGCCAGCGCCGCTCGTTGTCATACAGCACGTAGGGGTTGAGCTCATTCGTCAGCGAATCGCGATGCCACCAGTGATTGGTGTCGGTGAAGTTGGCACTGCCCACCGCGCGCTCGCGGCGAATGTCGATGCTCTTGCGCTCGTCGCTCCAGCGCACGCCACCGGTCAACTTGAAGTCATCGGTTACGTTGTAAGTTGAACTCAGGTAGACCCCGAGGCTCTCGTTCTCGCCGGTCCAGTTATTGGTAGTGTAGGAAGGTGTGGTCCCCGGATACAGATCCGGTACGTTAAGCGAAGCCCCGGCAGAGAACACTTCCATGTCCTGGAAGTAGTAATGCACTCCGGCAATCCAGTTGAAGCGGTCTTCACGCGGAGAGGCCACGCGAAACTCCTGCGAATACAGGTCCACCTTCTGGTGGCTGTAACTGCGGCTGACTTCCTGCGGGGAGCTATCCCCGTCGCTGCGGGAAGACGACTCGCCCTTCTCGTAACCTGTGATGGAGGTCAGAGTGTAGCCGTTCAGGTCCTTGGTCAGCGTCAGCACACCACCGGTCTGGCGATGTACACTATCGTTTGGCGCATTGAACGCATAGGCCCGGTTGGGGAACTGTGGATAGGGGTTACCCCGTGCATCGGTCGAGCCAGCAGGGCCGAAGACGATGTACGAGGTGTTCTCGCTCTGGGTGTACTCACGGTGGTGCACGCTGAAGTGCACATCCAGGTCTTCGGTCGGGTTGCCCAGCAATTGCCAGCGCAGCGATTGATCCTCAAGATCGCCACGCTTGTTCTTGGTCCGGTTCTTGGCGTACTGATCGCGGGACTCGGAGGTAAACGACAGCCGCGTGGCCAGCCGATCCTCGATCAATTGGCCATTGATAGCACCCTGGTACTGCCGCCGGTTGTAGTCACCGATACCGACTTTCAGCCAGCCGCTATTGTCGAACGTCGGTTTGCGCGATATCACGTGGATGGCACCGCCCGGGCTGTTCTTGCCCCACAGTGTGCCCTGCGGGCCTGGCAGCACCTCGACCCGCTCGATGTCGTAGAGCGGCCCGCCACTGAGGAAGATCGGCCCGAGATAGACCTCATCGACATAGAAGCCGATTGGACTGACGTTATCCAGCGATGGTTGCCCGGTGCCGATGCCACGCAGGAACCAGCGCGGGAATCCATGGCTGTCCAGCGTTGCCGCCGAAGCATTGGGAATGAAACGGGTGATCTCGCCGGCTGTAGACCCGGCACCACTGTCTGCCAACTCCTGGCCGCTGATGGCGGTGATCGTCTGTGGCACCTCCTGTATCGATTCCTCACGCTTCTGCGCACTGACTACTACCGTCTGCAGAGTCTGCCCCTGCTGGACCTCCCTTCCTGAGGTCTCGGTATCGGCGGCATGGACGAATCCGCTCAACGCACCGCCGGCGATGATCGTAGCGATAGCTGCTCCCAGTGTGCTCCTGACGTTATACGGCATGCTTCCCTCCTCAATGAATATTACGCAGCCGACTGACAAACAGCGGCTCAGGAAAGATTGCACAAGACATGCCACATATCCTTTATTCTTAAAAAACAAATAGTTGAGAAAAAATATTGGTCACAAACAAGTCAAGAGCGATGCTACAGCAGCAAGATGTCTGCGTACTGCTGCATCGGCAGCAAGGCGCTTTCATCGCACCATCCATCTCCTTAGCCATTTCCGCCACCCTAGGTGCAGCCCCAGCAGCAACACCCCCACATGACTGCTGCATCAGCAGCAACCTGATGGGATAGAAACACCCGACCCGCATCCGCTGCCTTCGCCAGCCACAGTAACCACGCGCAACCCGGACAAGCTCCGGCACCATCGAAGACTCTGGCACGATCCCTGCTATCAACCGATAAACACCTCTTTTCCTTGCAACCAGAGCCCGACCCCAGCAGGTATACCTATATGTGGCTGTATTTCTTCAAGCGTCTGTTGATCATGGTGCCGACGCTTATCGGTGTGCTTACCCTGACCTTTGCGGTAACGCAGTTCCTTCCTGGCGGCCCGGTTGACCACCTGATGTCGTCGCTGGATGGCAACACCCCAAACGGGGGTAGCGAGAATGGCGCAGGCAGTGGCTGGACCTATAGCGGGCGAATAGGCATCGATCCCGCTCAGGTCGAGCAACTGAACCAGCTTTACGGCTTCGACCAGCCAACGCTGACCCGCTATGTGCAGATGCTCGGCAACTACCTGCGCTTCGACCTGGGCGAAAGCTATTTCCACCACCAGAGCGTCGCCTCGCTGATTCGCGAGAAGCTTGGGGTTACCGTGGCGCTGGGAATATGGACCTTCGTGTTGTCCTACCTGATATCGGTACCCCTGGGTATCGCCAAGGCGGTACGCCACGGTAGCCGTTTCGATGTGTTCACCAGTCTGATCGTACTGGTCGGCTACGCCATGCCCGGCTTCATTCTTGGCGTGCTGCTGATCGTGCTGTTCGGCGGTGGCTCGTTCTGGGACGTCTTCCCGTTACGCGGTCTGACCTCGGATAACTGGGATGACCTCGGTCCCGTGGATAAGGTACTGGACTACCTGTGGCACATCACTCTGCCGGTCACAGCGTCGGCAGTCAGCCTGTTTGCGATCAAGACCCTGCTGACCAAGAACATGTTCCTGGAGGAAATTCGCCGCCAGTACGTACTGACCGCCCGCGCCAAGGGCCTGTCGGAGCGCAGCATTCTGTGGAAACACGTATTGCGCAATACCCTTCTACCCTTGATCACCGGCCTCCCCGGCACCTTCATTGGCGCCTTTCTCACCGGCAGCCTGCTGATCGAGACGCTGTTCTCACTCGATGGCCTGGGGTTGCTGTCTTTCGAGGCGATCAACAACCGCGACTACCCGGTGGTGCTCGGCGCACTCTACCTGTTCACCCTGATTGGCCTGCTGATCAAGCTGCTGGCGGATCTGGCCTATGCGTTCGTCGATCCACGCATCAAGTTTTCCGCCCGGGAGCAATGACATGACAATGACGACACTCAACCCGCAATCGCCGGGCAAGCGCATCTGGAAACGTTTCAAGCGCCATCGCCTCGGCTATTGGAGCCTGTGGATATTCCTCACGCTGTACGGCATCAGTCTAGTGGGCGAACTGGTCAGCAACGACCGCCCGCTGATCGCTCATTATGAAGGCCGGTGGTACTTCCCGCTGTGGAAGGAATACCCCGAAGCGGTGTTCGGCGGCCAGTTGCCGAGCATGACCGATTACCAGGACCCGTTCATCCGCGAGCAGTTGAGTTCAGAGGGCAACTTCGTCCTGTATCCGCTCAACCCCTACTACTACGACACGCTGAACTATTTCTCCCACGCCACCCGCTACCCGGCGCCGCCGAGCGCGGACAACTGGCTGGGCATCGATGCCGCCGGCTACGACATCACCGCGCGGCTGCTGTACGGCTTCCGCATCTCGGTCACCTTCGCCTTGGCGCTGACGATCATCGGCACCTTGCTGGGCATTCTGATCGGTGCCGTGCAGGGCTATTTCGCCGGGCGCATCGACCTGTTCGGCCAGCGCCTGATCGAGATCTGGAGCTCCATGCCGGAGCTGTATCTGCTGATCATCTTCGCTGCCATGTTCAACTCCAGCTTCATCCTGGTCTTCATCCTTCTGTCCCTGTTCAGCTGGATGCAGCTATCCGACTATGTACGCGCCGAGGTGTTGCGCAACCGGCAACTGGAATACGTCAAATCGGCTCGCGCCATCGGCCTGTCCAACAGCCAGATCATCTGGCGCCACGTGCTGCCCAACAGCATGACACCGGTGATCACCTTCCTGCCGTTTCGCATGAGCGCCGGCATCATGGCCCTGGCCAGCCTGGACTTTCTCGGCCTGGGTGTCAGCTCACCGGCACCCAGCCTCGGCAACCTGCTGGCCCAGGGCAAGGCCAACCTGGATGCCTGGTGGATTGCACTGTCCACCTTTGTCGTGCTGGTCGGCACCTTGCTGTTGCTGACCTTCATGGGCGAGGCGCTGCGCGATGCACTGGATACCCGCATGTCCGACCAGCAACCTGAAGCCGATGAAGCTGACCAGGATGAGCTATCAGACGCAACTACCCAGGCGAACACCAGGCTGAACATTCCCGGCGCCGACAAACCCCGCACGCCATTGCTGGAGGCTTCATGAGTTCCCCACTGCTACGGATCAAGAATCTCAATATCCACTTCGGCAGGCGACCGGCGGTGCGTGATCTGGACCTTGATATCCAGGCGGGTGAACGCCTGGCACTGGTCGGCGAATCCGGCTCGGGCAAGACCGTGACCGCATTGTCGATCCTGCGCTTGCATGAACAGGCCAGCACCACCGGACTGATCCAGTTCCAGGGCAGGAATCTGCTTGACCTGCCACTGGACGACCTGCGGCAAATTCGCGGACGTGATATCGCCATGATCTTTCAGGAACCGATGACGGCACTGAATCCGCTGTACACCATCGGCAACCAGATCATCGAAACGCTACTGTTGCATAGCGACCTGACTCCTCAAGAAGCCCATGAGCGCGCCGTCAGCCTGCTGGCACGCACCGGTCTGCGCAACCCCGAACAACGCGTCAACAGTTATCCGCACCAGCTCTCCGGCGGCCAGCGCCAGCGCGCCATGATCGCCATGGCGCTCGCCTGCAAACCCAAATTGCTGATCGCTGACGAACCGACCACGGCACTGGACTGGACCATCCGCGCACGCATCATCCAGTTGCTGCTGGATCTGCAGGAAGAGTTCGGCATGGCCATCCTGCTGATCACCCATGATCTGAATCTGGTACGCAAGTTCGCCCAGCGGGTAGCGGTAATGCAGCATGGCGTGCTGGTCGAGACAGGAAAAACCGAAGAACTGTTCCACGCACCGCAGCATCCCTACACCATCAGGTTACTCAACAGCCTGCCGGTACGCGATCTTGACGCTGTACCAGAACATAGTCCAACCCTGCTGGAGACTCGCCAGCTGCGTGTCGAGTATCCCAAAGCGTTACCCGGCTGGCGTGGCTGGTTCCGCAGCGATCGCTTCGCTGCAGTGGAAGGTGCCGATATTCACCTGCGCGCCGGCGAAACCGTTGGCGTGGTCGGCGAGTCAGGCTCCGGTAAATCAACCCTGACCCAAGCCATCCTGCACTTGATTCCCATGCATTCCGGTGAACTGTTGTTCAACGGCCAGCCACTGAGAACCAGGAGTCGTGATGAACGCCTGGCATTCCGCTCCAGGGTGCAGGTCGTGTTCCAGGACCCGTTCGGTTCATTGTCGCCGCGGCGCGAAATCGAACACATCGTTGGTGAAGGGCTGGCCCTGCACCACCCCGATCTGACACCACAACAGCAGCGCCAGCGCATCCTGGAAACCCTGGAAGAAGTCGGTCTACCTGGCTCGGCACTGCACCGTTATCCGCACGAGTTCTCCGGCGGCCAGCGGCAGCGTATCGCCATTGCCCGCGCGTTGATTCTCAAGCCACAGATCCTGGTGCTGGATGAGCCCACCTCGGCGCTGGATGTCTCGATCCAGAAACAGGTGCTGGAACTGCTGATCCGATTACAGCGCAAATACCAGCTCAGCTACCTGCTGATCAGTCACGACCTGACCGTGATCAATGCCATGGCCCACCGGGTATATGTGCTCAAGGACGGGCAGATCGTCGAGCACGGCGACACCACCCAGGTCATCGATAACCCGCAACATGCCTATACCCGGAAACTGGTCCAGGCCACGCTATAAGCCCTTTACGAGCCACCTATGACAATCCCATTCTCTGTATCTCCCCTAGCGCGCGCCCATCACTGGCTGGCGCCCTTGCTGGCCGCGGTCTTGCTGGTGTCCCCGCTGGCAGGCCATGCGGCACACGCCTATGCCTACCTGGGCGAGCCCAGGTATCCCGCGGAATTCCAGCATTTCGACTATGCCAACCCGGATGCGCCCAAGGGGGGGCAATTGACGTTGTCCAATACGGGCGTCAACAGCAGTTTCGACAAGCTCAACCCGTTCAGCCTGCGCGGCCGGCCGGCCCCCGGCTTGCTGGAGCTGGTGTTCGAGACGCTGACCATCTATAGCCTGGACGAACCCAATACCCAGTATGGCCTGCTGGCAGAGGACATCCAGGTCGCCGAGGACTTCTCCTCGGTGCAATTCCGCCTGCATGCCAACGCCCGCTTCAACAATGGTGAGCCGGTCACCGCCACCGATGTGAAGTACTCCTTCGACACCCTGTCCGGCCCCCTGGCCAGCCCAAACTTCGCTGCCTATTTCAGCGAGATCGAGGACGTCGTCATCCTCGATGACCTGACCGTCCGCTTCGACTTCGAGCGCCCCGGCCGCGACCTGCCCTTCGTGGCCGGAAGCCTGCCAGTGTTTTCCGCACAGTGGGGACTCACCGGTGATAAAGCCGTCACCTTCGATCAGCTGCGCATGGAACCCCCGGTCGCCAGCGGTCCTTATCAGGTCAGTCATGCCCGCGCTGGCCGTGACGTCACCTATACCCGCCGGGATGACTACTGGGGGGAAGAATTGCCAGTACGCCGTGGCACCATGAATTTCGGCACGATCAGCTACAAGCTATACAAGGACCGCGATACTCAGGTCTCCGCTCTGCGCGGCGGTGACTACGATTTCTTCAGTGAAATCCAGATGCGCTACTGGTGCTGCCAGTATATCGGCAAGCGTTTCCGTAGCGGGGAGCTGGTCAAGAAACTGTTCCCGCACAACAACCCACCGGCAATGGTCGGCCACGCGGTCAACCTGCGCAAGGAGAAATTCCAGGACCCACGCGTGCGCCAGGCGCTGCTCTACGCCCTGGACTTCGAGTGGGTCAACGAGAAAATCTTCGACAACTACTTTAGCCGGGTCTACAGCTACTTCGCCAATACACCGCTGGCCGCCAGCGGCCCGCCCAGCGAAGCCGAGCTGGAGCTGCTCGAACCCTGGCGTGACCAACTGGATCCGGCGGTGTTCGGCCCCATGGTCAACCTGCCCAGCACCAAACCGCCGAACAGCCTGCGGCAAAACCTGGTACGCGCTCTGGAACTGTTTGCCGAGGCCGGCTGGCACAATACCGACGGCGTTCTGCGTAATACCGATGGTGAGCCGTTCGTATTCGAAGTCAACGCCGGGCGTGGCGACAACATGCTGCTCGACCCCTACTACCACAACCTGCGCAAGCTCGGCATCCAGGTTCAACAGAAACTGTCCGACCCGGCCACCCTGTACGCCCAGACCCGCAGTTTCGATTACGACTTCACTCCCTTCGGCCTGCGCGAATCCCGCATTCCAGGCCCCGAGCTGTGGCGCGTATTCAACAGCGCTGATGCCAATCGTCCGGGCTCCGGCAATATCGTCGGCGTCAGCTCACCAGCGATCGACGACCTGATCATCAAGTTGATGGAGGCCGACACACTGGACAAGCAGAGAACCACGGCACGCGCCCTCGACCGAGTGCTGATGCACGGCCATTACGTGCAACCCTGGCGCTACCTGACCAATCACCATGTGATTCATCACCAGCGTCTGCGCTATCCACAGACACTGCCGCTGTTCTACTCGGCCAATGACTGGGTGATCGGTTACTGGTGGGATAGCGAAGCGGAAAAGGCATGGTGAGTACGACGGGCTAGCACAGGGAAGTGCAGGCCAGCGTCACAGAGCCGGAGATGTCCCGCTCACCACGCAGCCATGCAATAGCGTTGCTGGCTAGACATCAATCTCGGCACCAACTGCTGCTACAGCATCACCCAGACCGTTGCTACGCAAGCAGCAGCGGCTTCGACCCAGCCCATCTTCCCGCTCAAGACCAGCATATCCCATGCTTTTCATGGTGCTGCCAGCACATGGCACGTTCTCTGCAAAAGTCGTACTGAACTGGCTGGCAAGTGATCGCCGTCCAACCCCGGAACCAGTAATCAGTGGAGCCCACCATGACCGAGTTTATCTGGCAGTTACCGAACAACCGCGATGTCCGCTACGGCGATGCTACTCCGCGCAAGCGCGGCGAGCGCCTGAAAGGCGATCCTGCCCCCTTCACCGCAGGTGTCAGCGACCCGCGCGGCACCCGCTTCAACTATATCGACTACCTGCATCAAATCGCCCGCGCCGCCGACCTGACCGGCTTCGACGGTATCCGCATCCAGAACGACCCACAGGGTGATGAATCCTGGATTCTGGCCGGCGTGCTGGCACGTGCCACACGGCGCCTGAAGGTACTCACCGAATTCGATGCCAACCGCGGCTCGGCCGTCTATGCCGCCAAGAACGCCATGAGCTTCCAACGCTTCAGCCGGGGTCGCTTCGCCTGGCAAATCAGCAGCATCAGTGATCCAGCCCGGCGCCGACAACTGGCCGACAAGGCCAGCGACCAGGACCTGTTGCCACGCATCGATGAGTTTCTCACCGTCGCCAGAGGCGTCATCACGCAGACCGGTTTCAACTTCAAGGGACAGTTCTTCGAAGTGCTCGAAGGTGGCTTTCAGGGTCCGCTGGCGGGACACCCGGTGCCAACCGTCTACCTGTCCGGAGACAGCGCCGAAGCCTGGCAACTGTCAGCACGTCAGGCTGATATCCATGTGTTCGACGCCTTGCCAGCCGACGAACTTGCTGCCCACGCCATCGAACTGAAACGACTGGCCGACAAGGAAGGTCGTGAACTGCGCTTCGGCCTGCGTCTGGATCTGTTGAGCCGCGAAATACCAGACGAAGCCGAACAGGATGCAGCACGACTGGCCAGACAAGTCAGCTGGGAAGGCGGCAAAACCGGGGCCCTGTGGATTGGGCTCGGCTCAGGCGATGCCAAAGGAACGCTGGTCGGCAGCTACGACGAGATTGCCGAACAACTGGCCAGCTACGCCCGGGCCGGTATCAGCAGCTTCCTGCTGGGCGGCGGGCCGCATCTTGAAGAAGCCTACCGCACGGGCGAGAACCTGCTGCCCAGGCTGCGCAAGCTGATCGGCCAGAATCTGCAGGTCGCCTGACCCACCCCATCCATAAGCATCAGAAGAGAGTTTTTCCCATGGCAATCGACTTCCACTGGCGCCTGCCCACCCACGGCGAACCCAGCACCCACCGCAACCGTGAACCTTTTCGCGGCGACTGGTTCTTCGGCAATGGCCAACCCAGCGAACGCGGGCTCAGTACCCGAGATGAGCTCTTCACCTACATCGACTATCTGGCGGAAATCGCCAAGGCAGCTGAAACCGCAGGGTTCCAGGGTGGCCTGATTCCCTCCTTTCCGTCCACCGACGAACCCTGGGCGATCTCCTCGTTCCTGGCCCGCGAAACCCGTACTTTCCGTTTCATGATCGCCTTCCAGCCCGGCTTTCTCAATCCGGTGACGGCAGCACGCATGACCGCCAGCCTGCAGCGCGCCACCAACGGCCGAGCCCTGTTCAACGTCATTACCGGCGGCGGCGGACCATCGCAGCTGTGGTGGGGCGACTCGGTGCCGCATGACGACCGATACACCCGCACCACCGAGTTCCTCGATGTGCTGCGCGGCGTCTGGCGCGGCGGGCCATTCAACTACCAGGGCAAATTCTACCAAGTGGAAAACGCCGGCCTGCCCGAGCCCCTCTCGGAAGAGGATTTCCCGGAAATCTATTTCTCCGGCTCATCCGAAGCAGCCCTGACCTCTGCTTCCCGACATGCCGACTACTACCTGTCCTGGCTGGAACCGTTCACCCAGTTGCAGGACAAGTTCAACCGAGTCAAGCGGCGTACCGATGAACTGGGCCGCCAGATCAAGTGCGCAGTACGCGTCGACGTCATCGCCCGCCCCACTGAAGAGGAAGCCTGGGCCGAAGTGGAACGCAGCTTCGCCCGCCTGAAACGCGAGGATGTCGAGCGGTTCGCCCAGCGCAACGCTCGCCAGACCGGGGACTCCGTGGGTGCCAGTCGCCAGGGCGCAAACCGCCCGACCACCATCAACGGCTACCAGGACCTGATCATCGAACCCAACGTCTGGTCCGGCTTCAGCCTGCTACGCGGCGGCCAGACCAATGGCATCGTGGGCAGCTACGAACAGGTTGCCGAGCGCCTTGATCAGTTGGTTCAACTGGGAGCCGACGCTTTCATCCTGGCCAGTACACCTCACCTGGAGGAAGCCTACCGGGTTGGCGAGGAAGTGCTGCCGCTGGTCAAGGGGCACCGCTGAGCAACACATTGCTGCTGGCGCAGCAGCCGCCATACAGGGCGCTGCTGCAACATCAGCAGCAAGCCAGGAACGGCTTGGCAGAACAAGTTAAGTCGTTGTTTTAACTGGATTTAAAAATACCCAGAGCACTGGAACGGTTCTTGCTCAGCAGTATTGATCCTATCTACTTCACAGGAACGCCTACATGTCACTCAGCCAACAGCCTCTACCCGCCAATGATGACGCGCTCAAGGAAATCTGGTTTACCCGCTGCCCGGTACCCACCGCAACCGGCCTGGCCTACAAGCTCGGCTGGCTCGAAGAAGAGTTCAGTGCCGACAGCATCACCATCTCCACATTGCAGGACAACCGTCAGTTCGGCCGTCACCATTATGACCATGAACTACCCAGCCTGATCCGTGAAGGCGGCAATATCCTCGCGCTGGCCGCCCGTGCTCAAGGTGCCAGGACACGCCTCGTGGGCCTGACCTGGATCGATGAGTGGCAGACCATCCTGGTTCGCCCGGACTCCGGCATCACCGAAACCCGCCACCTCAAGGGCAAACGCCTGGCTCTGCCGGACTGGAGCGCACATGAGATCCCCAGCCACCAGCGCGGTACCAGCATCGCCCGCGGTATGTCGCTGCAAGGCTATCGTGGCGCCCTGCGCCATGCTGGCCTGGACTTCGAGGATGTGGAGCTGGTGCAGGTAGCATCGAATCGCCCGATCGGCAGCACGCTGCCACAAGCCGTCGATCCGGGCCTGCGTAGTCTGTGGTCCGGTCTTGATGCGCTGGCCAAAGGCGAAGTGGATGCCGTCTATGTAAAGGGCGCTTCGGCAGTCGATGCCGCACAGGCTGTCGGGGCCGTGGTCGGTATCGACCTCGATCAACTGCCCGGCCTGGAATTTCGCATCAACAATGGCACCCCGAGACCGATTACCGTACATGAGGATCTGATCGAGCATCACTTCGATTACCTGGTGCGCTTCCTGGATCAGACCCTGCGCGCAGCTGACTGGGCTGCAGATAATCTCGACGGGGTACAGGACATCCTCTCCAGCGAAACCCGCGGCAGTGCCGAAGGCGTCAGCCAGGCCTACCGCAACGACTTCCACCGTTCACTGCACCCGGATTTGTCCGAGGAGCGTCTGGCGCTGTTCGCCGAGCAGAAGAAATTCCTCTGGCTGTACGGCTTCATCGAGCAGGACTTCGATTTCAAGGACTGGGTAGACCCCCGTCCCCTTGAAGCGGCCTGGCAACTGCGCGCCGAACGACGCCAGCAGGGCCGTTGAGAATCTGCCCGCGTCTCCCATCCGCGCCGGCCCCTCAAGCCCGGTAAAGATGAAGGGGCGCGGGCAGAACCATGCAGTGGGTCCGCTGTGGCGGATCCGACAAACAGACTCAACCCGATACAGGCATAACACCATGAGCATTACATTGAGCGATCTGAATCCGCACGCTCGGGAATTCGTCGAGCAAACCATTGCCGACGCCGCCGTGGCCTTCAAGGCCTTCCGCGATACCAACACCATTACCGCCAACGGCACCGTTGGTTTCATTGAACGCGTTCCCGGCGAAGACTTGCTGGTCAGTATCAACGATCAAGGTCCCTTCAACTGGAACAACAAGACGCTGACGCCTCATTTCAGCGTGCTCAGCGGTCCCGGGCGCTACAACAAGCTGTTCCAGGAGTTTGCTGATGTCACCACCATCTCCCACGTGCACACGCCATCGCTGGGCGCCTGGGCGCAGACCCATCGCACCCTGCCGATCCGTTACGTACCGGTACAGCGGCACAAGCTGTTCACGGAACTGCCGGTCTATATCGACCGCCGCCAGCAGGAAGTCGACTACATCATCGAACAACTGCGCATCAACCCGCACCTGAACGCGATCCTGGAAGCCAATGGCGGTGCCACGGTATGGGGTTTCAAGGGACTACGTGATACCGCCGAGTTCATCCAGATCCTCGAAGAAGGTGCCAGCATCCAGATCGCCGCAGAGGCGATTGGCGGCTCCCGCGACTTCGGGCCCGGTGTCCTGGCCCAGCAATTCAAGATGAGCGGCCTTACCGAGCAGGCCCGTGCACTCGGCTTGCTCGCCGTCGAATGATCGGGCACCGCTCCCCCATATTCAGCGGATCGTTCGGCCTCCGGCAGTACGGTCCGTTTCACCGTAACAAGGACTATCAAGCATGACGCAAGCTCGCAAAGCCGGTTACCGCATCAATCCGCTGTTCATACAGCGCTGGTCTGCTCGCGCCTTCACAGACGAGGCCATCAGCCATGAGCAACTGCTTGGCTTGTTCGAGGCAGCCCGATGGGCTCCTTCAGCCTACAACGCGCAACCCTGGCGCTTTATCTATGCCCTGAAGGGCAGCGCACACTGGGAGAGTTTTCTCCAGCTACTGATCGAATTCAACCGCAGCTGGGCGGCCAACGCTTCGGCGCTGGTGTTCATCATCTCCCGCACACAGTTCCAGCCACCGGGCAAGGAGACAGCCAGCCCGTTTCCGACCCACGCCTTCGACACTGGGGCCGCCTGGGCCAGTCTGGCGCTCCAGGCACAGGATGCCGGCTGGAGTGCTCACGCCATGGCTGGCTTCGATCAGCAGCAGGCCCGGGCCGTCCTTGGTATCCCCGATGAATACGCCATCCAGGCTGCCATCGCCATTGGCCGTCCCGGCAATCCGGAGTCGCTGCCGGAAGGCCTCAGGGCACGCGAAACGCCCAGTCAGCGTGAGCCACTGGAGCAGTTGGTAGCCGAAGGTGGATTCACCTTCCCGGCCTGAACAGGAACCCCGTGGACCATGCATCAACAATGAAAAATATCTGGCGCATCATCCAGTTCATTCCGGAATACCGCGGACGTGTGCTCGGTGTCATCCTGGTCGGCACCATACTCGGTTTCATCGGTACCGCCACGCCCTATCTGTACAAGTTCATCGTCGACGCCATCTCGCGCATGCTCTCCGGCAGCATCTCCCAGGAAGAGGCCGCCGCCAGCGTGATCCTGCTGCTGGGCATGTTCTTCGCCCTGCGCCTGGGCGTGGTCGGCTTCGGCGCCCTGCAGAACAAGCAGGCCGACGACCTCTGGCTGGATACCGTCAGTACCTTCCGCCAGCGGGTGTTCGACAACATGACGCGCAAGTCGATCGATTACTTCGAGAAGACCCGCGTCGGCGAAATCATGGACCGCTTTGGCAACATCACCAGCATCACCATGTGGCTGTCGTCGATGACCGAAGGCACCCTGGCCAACGTCCTGCAGATGTTCTTCATCCTCAGCGTGCTGCTGATCAAGGCGCCACTGATCGGCGTGCTGATGCTGGTGGTGGTGGCGTTCAACTTCTGGATTTCCTACCGCACCATGGGCTGGACCCGGCCCTACCGGCGTGGCTGGCAGGCGCTGGCCGGGCGCATGACCGGCCTGCTGGCGGAGATGGTCGGCAATATCGCCACGGTGCGCAGCTTCGGCGGCGAGCCGGCGGTCAAGCAGCGCTACGACGATACCCAGGCCGAGTGGCTGATCGAACGCGGCAACCTGCACAAGACCGAATGGCGCTCCGAGCAGGCGCTCAACATGGTCAACACCTTCGGCATCTTCATTGCCGTGTCGCTGGCCTGCCATGCCGCCTTGCAGGGCCGTTTCACCCCTGGCGACATCCTGCTGATGCTGACCCTGACGCAGAACCTGATCAACAGCATCACCCCGGTGGCGCGCCAGGTGAACCAGATCGGCGAGATAGAAAGCAACGCCGAACGGCTGATCGAGCTGCTCGACGTCGCCGAGGAACAGGGCGACCGGCCCGACGCCATCGCCCTGGAAGAACTGCACAGCATCACCTTCGAGAACGTCAGTTTCCGCTATCCCGGCCACGACAGCTACGCCCTGAAGCATGTCAGCTTCCATCTCGACGCCGGCCAGACCCTGGCACTGGTCGGTTCCAGCGGCAGCGGCAAGAGCAGCATCGTCAAGCTGCTGATGCGCTTCTACCTGCCCAGCGAGGGACGCATCCTGATCGATGGCCGCGACATCCGCGACTACCAGCAGCGCAGCATCCGCGCGCTGATGGGCGTGGTGTTGCAGGACGTGGCGCTGTTCAACGACAGCATCGGCGAGAACATCGCCTTCGCCCGGCCCGGCGCAACCCTCGATGAAGTGCGCCAGGCCGCGCAGGCAGCGCATGCCGACGCCTTTATCCTGAACATGGATAACGGCTACGACACCCTGGTCGGTGAACGAGGCGTCAAACTATCCGGTGGCGAGAAACAACGCATCGCCATCGCCCGCGCCATCCTCAAGAATCCCAGCCTGGTGATCCTCGACGAAGCGACCAGCGCTCTCGACTCCGAGTCCGAGCATCAGGTTCAGCAGGGGTTGGGGCAGTTGGTCAGTGGCAGAACCTCGGTGGTGATCGCCCACCGCCTAAGCACGGTAGTGAGTGCCGACCTGATCCTGGTCATGAAACGCGGTGAAGTAGTCGAACAGGGTTGTCACGATAGCCTGTCGCGCATTCCGGGGGGCTTCTACGCTCACCTGTTCGCTCTGCAGACCCGTGGCACCCAGATTGCCAGTTGAACGAGAACCTCCCATGCTCAATCATCACCCGCTGTTACGTTGCCTGGCCATCTACCGGCAAATGCCATGGCGCTTCACCCTGACCGCGATCATCTTCATCACGGTCAATGCCGGGCTGGCCCTGCAGCAATGGCTGATCGGCCATGCCATCAATGATGTCAGCACCGGACAGGCGGTGGTTCGCCAGCCCGATGGCAGCCTGGACGCCAGCTCCATCTGGTTCTGGGTCGGGCTGATCCTGGCAGTAGCCCTCGGCCGTGGCCTGCTGCAGTACGCCGCCGGCATTCTCTCCATCACCCTGAGCCAGGATCTGCTGACCATTCTGCGTGATCGTATCCTGATGCAGGTGCAGCGCCTGCACCTGGGCTATCACTGGCAGCATGGTATGGGCGAGATGATCACCCGTACTACCCGTGACGCCGACAAGGTGCGCGACGCCCTGATCAGCTTCTGGCGTCAGGTGGTCGAGACACCGCTGGTGATGATCGCCGCCGTTGGCCTGCTGTGCTGGTATCACCCACTGCTTGGCCTGGTACCCCTGGCACTGACTGCTTGTGGCCTGTGGATATTCGTCAGGCAAACCGGCCAACTGGTAATCCTCGACCGCGCCGTCGGCGCCGCTTACGACCGGGTCAATCAGGATCTCAGCGAAGGCATCGGCGGTGTGCGGGTAATCAAGTCCTTCGCCCTGGAGGCAAGCCGCATCGAGCGTTTCGACCAGCAGGTCGCCTTCTTCGCCGAGCAAGCCCGTGCGGCCCTGGCCTATGCCAGCTCACGCATTCCGCTGCCACAGGCTGTGGTCGCCCTCGGTCATGTCTGGATCCTGGTTTATGGAGCCTATCTGGTGCAGGCGGGAGAGATCGGTATCGGGGAGCTGGTGACCTCTTTGCTGATCGCCACCACACTGGTGTTTCGCATCGAAGGCGTCGGCCGGGTCATGCAGGTCTTTGCCGATGCGCGTTCCTCGGCTGGTCGTATCTGGCAGTTGCTGGATGCCGAGCCGGCCATCATCAGCGGTACCCAGGCACTGCCCGCAGGCCAGCTTGGACTGAGATTGAACAAGGTAACTGTGCACTCCCCCAGTGGCGGCAAGGCGATCCTCGATGACTGCAGTCTGGATATCGAGCCTGGTGAGGTGGTTGCCCTGGTGGGCGCCACGGGTGCAGGCAAGAGCCTGCTGGCCAGCCTGCTACCGCGCCTGACCGACCCAACCCAGGGTGCAGTGCTGATCGGCTCCGAACAGTCGGGCTGGGCTGACCTGCGTCAGTTCGACCTGGCCGCCCTGCGTCATCGCGTGCATGTGGTGCCACAGGAGAGCTTCCTTTTCTCCGATACCCTGGCAGCCAATCTGCGTGTTTCCGCACCCGGTGCCAGCGATGCCGAGCTGCTCTGGGCTCTGCACATGGCTGCAGCGGACGATCTTCTCGAACGTTTACCCCAGGGACTGGACACGCCTCTGGGTGACCGAGGGGTCACCCTGTCCGGTGGTCAGCGCCAACGCCTGAACCTGGCCCGAGCACTGCTGGCGCGACCGGCCATCCTGTGTCTGGACGATGCCACCAGCGCGCTGGATGCCCTGAGCGAGCGTCGGGTGCTGGACAACATTCGCCAGCTTGGCAGCTCGGATGGCGGCAATACCAGTGTGCTGGTAATTTCCAGCCGCCTGTCCACCATCCTGCTGGCCGACCGCATCCTGCTACTGGATCAGGGGCGCATCCTTGACCAGGGCAGCCACCAGGCGCTCAGCCAGCGCAGCCTGCATTACCGTGAACTGCTGGGGGTGGAACATGGCTGACCATTCCAAGAAAGCGCTCAGTGATATCGAAATCGAGGAGTCACTGGCCAAGCAAGCGCTCAACCGCAGCATGTTCAAACGCCTGCTGCCGCTGCTCGGCCCGGTACGCAACCGCGTTCTGCTGGTCATCGCACTGGAAATCGTGCTGGTCTACACCGTGTTCCTGCGCCCGTGGTTTGTACGCGAACTGATCGACAACGGCCTGACCGAGCAACACGGACAGTGGCTGCTAGAGGTGCAACTGGTGTGGTGGCTGGGCGCAGGATTGGCGACCACCTGGATCGTGCGCTTCGTACTCGCCGGCGTCAGCCAGTACCTGGCCGGCAGCGCCGCCATTCGTGTGCTCAACAGCCTGCGCAGCCGGGTATTTGCCCATGTCCAGGCATTGAGCGTCGGCTACTTCGACCGCACCAAGGCCGGCCGCATAATTTCCCGTGCCGACCGTGACGTGGATAGCCTGGAACCACTGCTGATCCAGGGACCGCCAGAGTTACTGGGGGCACTGCTGCGCCTGGTGTTGGCATCGATCATGTTGTGGCTGATCACCCCGGTATTCTTCTTCACCCTGGCGGCCATCGTGCCCTTGCTGGTACTCGCCACCTGGAGCTTCAAGCGCATTTCCCAGCGCAACTGGGCCAAGGTCGCGGAAAACCGCAGCCGCTTCACCGCACACCTGGTGGAAAGTGTCTCCGGCGTCCGTATCATCCAGCAGTGCGTACAGGAGCAGGCTAACCGCAGCCGCTACTACAGTCTGCTGCGCGAGTTCAACTGGTCGCTGATTCGCGGCAATATCCGCTCCGGCTGGTTCGCCCCCTTTACCGGTGTACTCAGCGCGCTGGCCATGGCGCTGCTATTACTGGTCGGCTCCCACGGTCTGGCCAACGGCACCCTGACAATCGGCCAGGTAGCCGAGAGCCTGTTCTACGTCATGCTGTTCCTTGGCCCGCTGCAGGAGTTGTCGGACCTGTTCGAGCGCTACGCCACCGGCTCAGCCTCGGCCCAGCGTATTTTTCTGCTGCTGGACACGCGGCCGGAGATCAATGATCCGGAAACCCCCTCTGCCCTGGAGCAGCCTCGGGGAGAAGTTCACTTCAAGCAAGTGCGTTTCGCCTATGATCCCAACGCAGTGAAGCCCGTGATCGAAGATCTAGACCTGCATATCCCGGCAGGTGAGGTACTGGCGATCGTCGGCCCTTCCGGCCATGGCAAAAGTACACTGGTCCAACTACTGACCCGTTTCTATGAGGTTCAGCGCGGCTCGGTGTTGATCGATGGAATCGACGTCCGGGATATCCGCCAACAGGACCTGCGCCGCCGTGTCGGCGTAGTATTGCAGGACAATGTGCTGTTCAGTGGCTCGATTCTGGACAATCTGCGCCTGGCGGCTCCCGACGCAACCGATGATCGCCTGATCGCTGCGGCCCGTGCACTGGGGGCAGATGAGGTGCTGGAACGCCTGCCGCAGGCTTACCAGACCGAAGTCGGCCCGCTGGGCGGCCACCTCAGTCATGGTCAGCGCCAACTGGTCTGTCTGGTTCGCGCCTACCTGGCCGACCCGGCGATCCTGGTACTCGACGAAGCGACCTCCGCCGTCGATGTACATACCGAACGCCGTATCCAGCTTGCCCTGCGACGCCTGTGCGAAGGTCGCACCGCGATCATCATCGCCCACCGGCTATCGACCATCCGCGATGCCGATCGCATCGCCGTGATTCGTAATGGTGCCTTGGTGGAACTGGGCAATCATGCCCAACTGATGAGCCGGCAAGGCACCTACGCCGCCTTGTACCAGACCTACCTGCGTAGTGGCGGAGGGGATATTGATACGCTGGCCGACAGTGTCCGAGAGACTGTCAACGAGCCCATGAAACAGATTGCGACCACACTTCATTAGCCGATCATGCCTATGAATAAACTGGACACACTCTGGTACACCCATTCGCCCGACCCAACGGGGCTCGGCCTGGCTGCCCTGTCCGGTCGGCTGGTAGACGCTTTCCGGACCGCCGGCACCCAGATCCAAGCACTCCGCGAGTCCTGCGACAAGGAAGTCCGCGAGGCCCACTTCGATCATCATCTGTCCAACTCCGTCCGCCATGGCGGCAACATTCCCGCCATCTGGGCACGGGCCGAGGGGCGCCCGACCCGCCTGCTGGCCATGTCATGGATCGATGAGGTTCAACTGATAGTCACCACCCCCGAAACAGGGATCAAATCCATCAAGGAGCTGCGTAACAAGCGATTCGGCCTGCCAAAATGGGCCGATGTCCAGATCGACTTCCTTCGTGCCCGTGCACTCAGAGGACTCGAGAACGCCCTCCGGCTGGAAGCGATGGAGGTGTCCGATATGGAGCTGGTCGACTACCCCTACGGCGGAACTTATAGCGACGCCCCTTCCCGGTACACTGGGGACCCTCTCGGATCACTCCGCCGACGGCGCCGGCGGCGCAACCAGGAACTGATCGGCCTGCTGCGAGGCGATATAGACGCCATCTATCTCAAGGGAGCCCATGGCGCCCAACTGGTCGATGAGTTCGGCCTGGAAGTGATCATGGATGTCGGCTCCCATCCCGATCCTCTGGTGCGCTCCAATGTTGGCACCCCGCGTACGCTCACCGTCGATCAGCACCTGATCGATCATCACCCTGACGCAGTCAGGGTGATTCTGGAAACCCTATTGCAGACCGAGCGCTGGGCCTGGTCACATCCGGAAGAAACCCGGAACATGGTCGCTCGCAGTCTCAACTGCAGTGAATACTGGGCTGTTGCAGCCTACGGAGCCGACCTGCATCAGCGTTTTCACTCCAACCTCGATGAAGGCTCGATCAGGTCCCTGCAAAGCCTGGCGGATTTCCTTGCGCGCTGGGGTTTCACTTCCTCCAGCTTCAATATCCAAGACTGGATCGACCCGCAGCCCATGCAAAAACTGTTACGCACTGTACATGCAGCATCTTGACGGCCCTGACCAATGATCAGGGCATGCATCAGGGGCGCGCCTTGATTTCACACCGCGAGACGGAACAGGAACGACGCCAACCGATCCTGAAGAAGATCCCCATTCAGCACCACCTCGCCCTGCCGCCATAGTTGCCACATGCCAGGGCGATACTGGGTCCAGTCCTCGTTTTGGGTCAGCGGCTCGGTTGCCAGCACGGTAATGACGCTATGGCGCGTCAGGCCCGCACCGATATCCAGGCTCAGATCCTGATCCCTGAGCGTGGCGTTACCAAAGGGAAAGCGCCGGCTTACCGAAGCCAGCCTGGTCGAGCACAGACTGAACAGCCAGTCTCCATTACCGATCAGCAGGTTGCATACGCCGTAACGCAAGTACTCTGCGCAGCTGTCGGCAATGAAGCCGATGAGTACCTCCAGTTCCGGCGGCTGTTCAAAGCGCTCGACCAGGCGGTTGAGCAGATCGACGAAAAGCGCCTCGCTGTCGGTGACACCCACGGCCTGGAATACGCCGGCGGTTGGCTTGAAGCCATACAGCTGACCATTGTGCGCCAGTGCCCAATGCTGCCCCCACAGCTCATTGACGAAGGGATGGGTATTTTCCAGGCAAATATCGCCGACATTGGCCTGACGGATATGGCAAATAGCGGAGCTGGCCCGAATGGGCTCCTCGCACAGCAGGGCCGCCAGCGCGGAATCATGGCAAGATTGCTCTTCACGGAACCAATGCAGGCCATCGTCAAGATAGAAAACCGCTCCCCAACCATCAGCATGCGGCCCCACAGCGCCCCCCCTGCGCCTCAACCCGGAAAAGCTGAAGCACAGGTCGGCGGGGCAGCTTGAGGACATTCCCAACAGTTCACACATAGTGCCTATCCGGACACGCCACGCAGGCTGCGTCAACCAGCCTGCAGTTCACCATCCTCCAGGAACACCCGGCTGTTGACCGGCCTGATCCAGGCATCGCTGCCCTGCACCAGCCCCAGCTCGCGGAAACGGTGCTTGGTCAGCTCCGCCTGGACAATGGTTTCGCTATTGTCGGTGCGCAGCTCCAGACGCACGGTTGGGCCGACCACCGAAACCAGCTCGATCTGCGCGTGCAGCGCATCGTCACGGCGGTCGCCCAGCACCTCGATATCGTGCGGCCGCACATAGGCCAGGGCGCGACTGTCGCGCTGCCCGGCGTATTCCGGCGCTGCCAGACTGACACTGCCGATGCGCGCCACACCATCCTGCACCCGTGCATGGAACAGGTTGACGTTGCCCAGGAACTGGTAGACGAAGGGGTTGGCCGGATTGTCGTAGACCTGCTCCGGACTGCCGTCCTGCTCCACCCGCCCCTTGTTCATCACCACCACCCGGTCGGAGACTTCCAGCGCCTCTTCCTGGTCATGGGTGACGAATACACTGGTGACGTGGATTTCATCGTGTAGCCGCCGCAACCAGCGACGCAACTCGGCACGCACCTTGGCATCCAACGCACCAAAGGGTTCGTCCAGCAGCAACACCTTGGGTTCCACCGCCAGCGCCCGGGCCAGTGCGATACGCTGGCGCTGACCACCGGACAGCTGCGATGGCAGGCGATCCGCCGTCCAGTCCAGTTGCACCATCTCCAGCAGATGCATGACCTTCTTGCGGATCTCGGCCTTGCTCGGCCGCTGGCTACGCGGCTTGACGCTCAGCCCGTAGGCGACGTTCTCGAACACGCTCATGTGTTTGAACAGGGCGTAGTGCTGGAACACGAAGCCGACGCCGCGATCACTGACGTGCAGGTCGGTGGTGTCCTCGCCGTGGAAGCGGATTCGCCCGCTGTCCGGCTGCTCCAGTCCGGCGATGATGCGCAACAGCGTGGTCTTGCCCGAGCCGGAAGGTCCGAGCAGTGCGGTCAGCTCACCGTTGTTGAGAGTGAGGCTGACATTGTCCACTGCGACAAAGTCGCCGAAACGCTTATTAACCTGATCGATTTCAATGCTCATGGCTGGTATCTCACTGAATTCTCGGGGTGTAGCGCTCCTGCGCTACGCCTGCGGGCTTGCGGCAACTGCATAGCATGTCGGCGAGCGGGGGCTCGCCAACCCTGACGGGAGCAGAACGCTTCAGGCACTGTACGCGCCGGACACAGGTCTGTTTTCATTCCCTCTCCTCCCTTTTACGCTCATCCAGCCACTCGACGAAACTCTTGACCGCGATGGTGACCAGCGCCAGGCCGGTCAATAGCGACGACACGGCAAAGGCAGCGGTGAACATGTACTCGTTGTACAGCACCTCGATATGCAGCGGCATGGTGTTGGTCTCACCGCGAATACGGCCCGAGACCACCGCCACCGCACCGAACTCGCCCAGTGCCCGGGCATTACACAGGATCACCCCGTAGATCAGCCCCCACTTGATGTTCGGCAGGGTCACGTACCAGAAGGTCTTCCAGCCGTTGGCCCCGAGCGTCAGTGACGCCTCCTCCTCTTCCTTGCCCTGCTGCTGCATCAGCGGAATCAGCTCGCGGGCAATAAAGGGCATGGTGCCGAAGGCGATCACGATGACGATGCCCGGCACCGCAAAGATGATGCGCATGTCATGAGCCGCCAACCAGGGCCCAAGCCAGCCCTGGGAGCCGAACAGGATGACGAAGATCAACCCCACTACCACCGGCGAGATGGCAAAGGGCATGTCGATCAGCGAGATCAGGATCGGCTTGCCACGGAACTCGAACTTGGCGATGGCCCAGGCTGCGGCCACACCGAACACCATGTTGATCGGCACCACGATCAGCACCACCAGCAGTGACAGGCGAATCGCCGCCAGGGCATCCGGCTCGTTTATTGCGGCCCACCAGACCTGCAGGCCCTGCTCGAAGGCGCCATACAACACCACCGCCAACGGCAGTACCAGAAACAGCGCCAGAAAGGTCAGTGCAATGCCGATCAGTGTCCAGCGTACCCATACAGGTTCTTCGGTAGCGCGGCGCCAGCGTGCGGCCAGCTCGGGGTTCGCCACGTGGGGCAGGGTTTGTGTAGTCATCCTTGTTTCCTCACAGGCCACGACGCTGGGTCCACCACTGCAGGCCGTTAATCACCAGCAGCAACAGGAACGCAGCAATCAGCATGACGGTGCCGATGGCGGCAGCGCCGGGGTAGTCGTACTGCTCGGCCTTGGCGACGATCAGTAGCGGGGTGATTTCCGTGCGATAAGGCATGTTGCCGGAAATGAACACCACAGAACCGTATTCGCCGACCGCACGGGCAAAGGCCAGTGCGTAACCGGTCATCAGCGCCGGCAACAGTGACGGCAGAATCACCCGGCGAATGGTAGTAAAGCGGCTCGCGCCCAGACTGGCGGAGGCTTCCTCACGCTCGGCCTCCAGGTCCTCCAGCACCGGCTGCACGGTACGCACCACAAATGGCAGGCCGATATAGGTCAGCGCTATCACTACCCCCAGTTGCGAATAGGCCACCTTGATACCGAACACATTCAGGTACTGCCCGACCCAGCCGGTCGAGGCGTAGAGCGTCACCAGTGCGATACCGGCCACCGCTGTGGGCAGGGCAAAAGGCAGATCGACCAGCGCATCGACGATCTTCTTGCCCGGGAAGGTGTAACGCACCAGCACCCAGGCCACCAGCGCGCCAAACACCAGGTTGATGGTCGCGCCAATCAGCGATGCGCCGAAGGACAGTTTGTAGGAGGCAACCACTTGAGGATGGCTGACGGCTTTCCAGAAGTCATCCCAACTCATCATGGAGGTGTACAGCAGCAGCCCGCACACCGGAATCAGGAAGATGAACCCCAGATAGAACAGGGTGAACCCCATGGTCAGCCCGAAACCGGGTATGACCCGTCGTTGCTTGGTGGCAGAAAACATTCATCACCTCGGAAAAAGCCCGGGCGTATGGCGCCCGGGTTAGCTGCAGACCGATTCGGATCAGCGTCGGGAAATGCTTTCCAGAATGCTGTCGAACTTGCCACCGTCGTTGAAGTGTTAGTTCTGGGCCTTTTCCCAGCCACCGAACACCTCGTCGATACCGAACAGTTCGACATCGACGAACTTGTCGGTGAACTCCTTGGCGATCTCCGGGTTGCTCGGACGGTAGTAGTGCTTGGCTGCCAGGCGCTGGGCCTCGTCGCTGTACAGATGCTCAAGGTAGGCTTCAGCTACGGTGCGGGTGCCCTTGCGGTCGACGTTCTTGTCGACCACCGTGACCGGCGGTTCGGCCAGGATACTGACCGAGGGCACGACGATCTCGAACTGGCCCTTGCCCAGTTGCTCTACCGACAGGTAGGCCTCGTTTTCCCAGGCGATGAACACATCACCCAGCCCACGCTGGACGAAGGTGTTGGTCGCACCGCGGGCACCCGGGTCCAGCACCGGTACGTTGGCGAACAGCTTGCTGACGAAGTCATAGGCCTTGTCCTGGTCGCCATTGTTGTGCTTCAACGCATAACCCCAGGCGGCAAGATAGTTCCAGCGCGCGCCACCGGAGGTTTTCGGGTTGGGGGTGATCACTTGCACGTCATCGCGCACCAGGTCATCCCAGTCCTTGATGTTCTTCGGGTTGCCCTTGCGCACCAGCAGCACGATGGTCGAGGTGTAGGGCGAGCTGTTCTTTTCCAGCCGGCTCTGCCAGTTCTCCGGGATCAGATCGGCGTGCTGACGCAGCGCATCCACGTCATAGGCCAATGCCAGGGTCACCACATCGGCGTCCAGGCCATCAATTACCGAACGGGCCTGGGAGCCGGAGCCACCATGGGACTGGCGCACGGTGACGTTGTCGCCGGCAGCCTGCTTCCAGTAGTTGCTAAACGACTGGTTGTACTCGCGATAGAACTCGCGGGTAGGGTCATAGGACACGTTCAGCAACGTGATATTGGCTGCCAGCACGGAGCCGCTCAACAGGGTGGCAAGACCACCCACCAGGGTATTACGCAGAATTTTCTTCATGATAAGCACTCGATAAAAGCAATATGGAAAGTCGTTCAGGGTCGGTTTTGATTACCAACACATTCGTCCGGTGGCGCTTTTACCAAGGCGGGTCTGACTGGATGCGGCAAGCCGTGTCATGGTGTTCTCCATGTTGTAGTGTCGGTTGCACACACCTCTGGTTATCCAGTCGGCGGGTGTTTACTGCTAATCTGTTGGCACGTTCCCGTAGTCGGGTGATTCAGGACGCTCTGGTTGGCGGCTGAAAGCGGATCTTTTCCTTGCGCTCGATCTGCACCACCTGGCCGTTATGCAGGGTAATTTCCACTGCACCGAACTGAATGCTCTTCAACGCTTCAGCAATGGCGGCCAATACCTTCTGATCGTCCACAGCCGCATGAAGTTGTGTTGTTGCGGTCATGGTCTTGCTCCGGATCATGGATTGATACTTGCGTATCGACGGGCAGATAGTAGACGAGAGC